>Ga0209491_10000577_pt1 | contig 73547 bp, 69 predicted proteins | sample BON02_FD_187213 | JGI IMG/M metagenome (GOLD analysis project Ga0209491, IMG submission 187213) | Freshwater microbial communities from Lake Bonney liftoff mats and glacier meltwater in Antarctica - BON-02 (SPAdes) (version 2) | ecosystem: Environmental > Aquatic > Freshwater > Ice > Glacier... | reverse complement strand
CGGTCCGAAAGATCGAAAAAACCCATCTGCGCCATCGCCGCATCCCCACCGCCAGTTCACTGTCCCACCATACCGCAGTGTGGGCGGTGGGGCAATTTATAGAGGTGCCCTATAGTAAAAGTCCCAGCGCCCGGTGGCCGAGATCATCACAGGGACCAGCACGAAGACGGTCAGCAGAAAGGCCCCCAGTCCCAGCAGTTTGGTCGCGGTCATTGCTTTCTTCCCTTCGGCTGTTGTGCGGCTATCGCTGTGGTCAGTCTGCGTGGCCATGCGTCACCCCCAAGGCTTGCCCATCAGGCCTTGCGGCCGGATCGCCAGGAAAATCATCAGTGAGGCAAAGATCACCAGGTAGGTGATGTCACCGTAAGCCGCCAGAACCGTCAAACCGACGCTTTCCATCATGCCCAGGATGAAGCCGCCCGCGATGGCGCCGGAGATAACCCCCGCCCCGCCAATCATGATCATCAAGAACGCCTTGATCGAGGTGGGCCCGCCCATCCCCAGATTGATCCCGGTAATCGTCACCAGCAGCGCCCCGACAAGGCCCGCCAGCATCGCGCCCAAGGCAAAGCCGATCATCGAATACCGATCCACATCCACGCCCATCAACTGCGCGGCGACGCGGTCTTGCGCCAAGGCGCGCATCGCGCGACCGGTCTTGGAAAGCTGCATGAAGGCGATGAAGCCAACGATGATGCCAATCGCCAGCACAAAGATCAGGATGCGGTCATAGGGCATGATCAGCCGCATGTCCCAGTTGAACACGCCATTGATGATCTTCGGCACCCCGCGCTGCTTTTCGCCAAAGATCAGCAAGATCACGGCATCCAGAAAGAATGCGATTCCAGCGGCCAGAAGCATCGTGGATTCTTCGCGCTTGGATCGGCGGATGACCGGGCGGAACAGGAATTTCTCGATCCCCGCGCCCATCACCGCCAGCACAACGGCCGAGGCGATCAGGCCGACAAAGAACGGCATCCCGAACTGAGCGACAACGGTGTAGGTGACAAAGCCGCCAAAGACGTACATCTGCCCATGGGCAAAGTTCAGCACGCTCATCAGCGAGAAAATCAGCGTCAGCCCAAGGGCGATCAACGCATATTGCGCGCCCAGATATAGCCCGTTCGCAACGATCTGTTCCACGGTCAGCCCCCATTGGTAAAAAATGCGGGGCCCGGCTCCGGGAAAGAAGACCCGGGCCCCACGTCAAGATGGCCTATTGCGTCAGTCGACCGTCGCGACGAACAGCGTCTTGAAGGCGCCGTCCTGGAACTCATTCACCACCAGCGGCACAGCAACCTAACGCTTTTGCCCAAAGGATGTGGTGCCCACATAGGCCAGTTTGGCATCACCCACCATGAAGGGGTTGGGCGCTTCAAACGTGTCCATCGTGGTCTTGAAGGCTTCGACATCAGTGATCGATGCAGGGTTCGCCTTCATCGTTTCAAGGATATATTCCAGCGCATAGACCTTGGTGTTGGACTCATCGTTGTATTCACCGAACATCGTGGTGTAACGCTCGACAAAGTTGCGCATTTCATCCGAGGCCAGCTCGGGCGTCGATGCCCCGCCGACCGAGATGAAACCATTCGCCAACTCGCCTGCGCCTTCGGCCAGAACAGCCGCATCCTGCGCCGTCTCGGTTGAAATCAGGCCAGTAAAGCCCAACTCGCGCGCCGACCGGATCAGCTGTGGCGCATTGGCAGGCGACACGCCCGACAGCACCAGCAGATCAGGCGAGGTTTGGATGATTGGCAGCAGAACCGGCGTGAAATCGGTGGTATCAACCTGATAGGTCACCCTATCAGACACCACTTCCAGACCCAGAGCCTTGGCAGCCTCAACCCCAGAATCGCGCTGGCTCAGCGGGTCGGATTCATTGGCGGCCACAAAGGCGACCGTCTTGATGCCCTTTTCGGCCATAAGATATTTGTAGATCGCCGGGCCGGACTGATAGTTGGCAACCATGCCCAGAATGGCGTTCGAAGCAGGTGCCACATACAGCGACTTCGGAAAGGCATAGGGGAAATACATGATCCCGTTTTGCTCTGCCACCGGGCGCACAGCGGCGGCCCCGTCATCTACGTTCGGGCCAACGACATAGTGAATGCCATCCTGCGCCATCTTTTCCATGCCCGCGATTGCGCGCTTGGGGTCTTTCTGATCGTCAACCGGCACGATCTCGATATCATAGACCACGCCGCCAATCTCAACACCACCCGCGTCGTTCAGCATCGCCGCGCGGGCTTCCATCGAGCGTTGGTTCGAGATGCCCCAAGCCGCAGCCGGGCCAGAGGTAACGCCAACAAAGCCGATCTTCAGCTTGGCGTTTTCGGCCTGTGCGGCCGTCATGAAGGCAAGGCTGGCAATCGTGGCCAGCGCGGTAGACTTAAGGAAAAGGCGTCTGTGCATGGGTGAAATCCCTGAAAGGCGTTTGAATCGCTCTGTGCCGGACCCATGCGAATCTTGCCGTCTGTGGTGCCCGACCACTGGAAGAGGACAAATTGTTGCCGAAAATGCTAACCATTATTTTATAGATTGTTAACGATATGCCCGCTTGATGCGATCAACCGATCCACTTATGTCTTTGCTCTGGTGAACTTATGAATGGTCCCGCCCCTCATGGCGCTGAAACAAGAAATCGTCTCCGACCCGTCCATCGATGATGAACTTGACGAGGAAGAGATCGTTGAGCGGATTTTTCAGGCGGTTGTCGAACAACGCCTGCCACCCGGAACCAAGCTGTCCGAATCAGCGTTGTGCGAAGCGTTTGGCGTGGGCCGGATGCGAATCCGCCGCTCTCTGTTGCTTTTGTCCAGCCGCCAGGTCGTTGATCTGCAAGCCAACCGCGGCGCCTATGTAGCCTCTCCCACCACCGCCCAGGCGCGTGAGGTGTTTGAAACCCGTCAGGCGCTGGAGCCTGCGATTGTTCAACTGGCCCTTCAGCGCGCAACAGACGCTGACATTGAGGCCCTAGAGGACCACTTGAAGGCCGAGCATGACGCCCATGCCGCCGATCACCGGCATGAAGCGATCCGTCTTTCCGGCCAATTTCACCTGATGCTGGCGCAAATTGCGAACAACGCAATCATGTTTCGGTTGATGAAGGAACTGGTGATGCGCACCTCTTTGATCATTGGGATTTACGGCGCGCCCAGCATCGACAATTGCCACGATACCGAACACGCCCAGATCACAGCCGCCTTCAAGGCCCGCGACGCAGATGCTGCCGCAAGGCTGATGGTCCAGCACCTGAACCATATCGCGGCGCAACTGAACCTTGACCGAAAGGCCGACCCAAGCGTCAGCCTGCAAGACCTTTTCGGCAAAAAGGCCGGTTAGCCAACCCGGCAAGCCGCCATCACCGCCATGTTCAGAATGTCATTAACCGTGGCATTGGTGGAGCAAATCTGGATGGGCTTTTTCACGCCCGTTAGGATCGGCCCGATCACCGTCGCCCCCGCCATTTCCTGCATCAGCTTGACCGAAATGCTGGCCGAATGCCGCGCCGGAACCACCAGAATATTCGCGGGCCCGGTCAGGCGGCAGAACGGGTAATGCGCCTGCTGATCCACGTTCAGCGCCACGTCCACCGTCATCTCGCCCTCATACTCAAAATCCACCTTCATCGCGTCCAGCACGGCCGGCGCGCGGTGCATCTTGGTGGCACGTTCCGACACCGGATATCCAAAGGTCGAGAACGAAACAAACGCCACCCGAGGTTCCAACCCCAAAGACCGCGCCACGCCTGCAGACCGCACCGCAATGGTCGCCAGATCATTCTCATCGGGCCATTCATGCACCAACGTATCGCCGATCAACACGATCTTGCCCTTGTGCAACAACGCCGTAATCCCCACCGCGCCATCCGCCGCTGTGGCATCGAAAACCGTGTTGATCAAACTGAGCACATGCGCCGATTTCCGGGTTGCCCCAGTTACCAGACCATCCCCATGCCCATGCTCCAACATCAAAGACGCAAAAACATGCCGATCCTGCCCCTGCCGCTGCAAGCGCCCGTATAGAAACTCTTTATACGTCTCCAGATGGGGTGAGTTGGCAGCATTTACCACCTCCAGCTCGCGCACCGCATCGCCCAGACCTGCCGTTTCCAGCTTGTCCTTCACATCGGCTTCGCGCCCTACCACCAGCGCCTTGCCCAGGCCCGCGCGCTGATAAGCCACCGCCGCACGCAACACGCGCGGATCGTCACCCTCAGCAAAGATCATTCGCGCCTGCGCCTGCTTGGCCCGCGCATGCACGCCCTGCAAAATGCTGGCCGTCGGATCCATCCGCGCTTTCAAACCCGCCTCATAGGCTTTCATGTCGATGATTGGCCTGCGGGCCACGCCTGTATCCATCCCGGCCTTGGCAACCGCTGGCGGAATCACATAGATCAGCCTTGGGTCGAATGGCGTCGGGATGATGTAATCGCGCCCGAAAGACAGCTTGCGCCCGTAGGCCATTGCCACCTCATCCGGCACATCCTCGCGCGCCAACGCGGCCAGGGCCTTGGCGCAGGCAATCTTCATCTCATCATTGATGGCGCGGGCGTGAATGTCCAAAGCGCCCCGGAAAAGGTAGGGAAATCCCAAGACGTTGTTCACCTGATTGGGATAATCGCTGCGGCCCGTCGCCACGATGGCATCAGCGCGCACGGCATGCGCCTCTTCTGGCGTGATCTCCGGGTCCGGGTTCGCCATCGCGAAAATAACCGGGTTATTCGCCATATCAGAGACCATTTTGGCCGTCACCGCTCCTTTAGCGCTGACCCCCAGAAACACGTCCGCCCCCACCATCGCCTCCTCCAGCGTGCGCAAATCCGTATTCGCGGCATGGGCTGACTTCCACTGGTTCATGCCCTCGGTCCGGCCTTGCCAGATCACGCCTTTGGTGTCGCACATGATGCAATTGTCATGTTTCGCGCCCATGAATTTCAGCAGTTCCAGACAGGCAATCCCCGCCGCCCCAGCTCCGTTCAAGACAATCCGCACATCGCCGATCTTCTTGCCCGTCAGCTCCAACGCATTGATCAGACCCGCCGCACAGATCACCGCTGTGCCATGCTGATCGTCGTGAAACACCGGAATATCGCACAGCTCTTTCAGCCGCTGCTCGATGATGAAGCACTCCGGCGCCTTGATATCCTCAAGGTTGATCCCACCAAAAGTCGGGCTCATCAGATGCACGGCCTTGATGATTTCATCGGCGTCCTCGGTCGCCAGTTCGATATCAATCGCGTTCACATCAGCGAACCGCTTGAACAATACCGCTTTGCCTTCCATCACCGGCTTTGACGCCAGCGCCCCCAGATTCCCCATTCCCAAGATGGCCGTGCCATTGGAAATCACGGCAACCATGTTCCCCTTGACCGTATAGTCATAGGCCGTCGCCGGATCATCGGCGATCGCCTGCACCGGAACGGCCACGCCGGGCGAATAGGCCAACGACAAATCCCGCTGCGTCGCCATCGGTGTTGTCGCAACAATCTCATACTTCCCCGGCTTCGGCTCCAGATGATAGGCCAGCGCTTCTTCGGGTGTAATCTTGGTGCGGGTCATCGACAGGATCCTTTTTGGCCTATCGCGTGATAGACCGCCCGGCCCCATCCTGAAAAGACTTCTTTACGGCCTTTCCGCCGCTAGCGGCGTTTTGTAGGATCACCGCATATGGGGGGCCGCATGACCGAAGACGCCGTAACGCCAATGATGGCGCAATATCTGACGATCAAGGCGCAGAACCCCGGCGCCCTGCTGTTCTACCGCATGGGTGATTTCTACGAGATGTTCTTTGACGATGCCGTGGCCGCGGCTGAGGCGTTGGATATTGCCCTGACCAAGCGCGGCAAGCATCTGGGTGAAGACATCTCGATGTGCGGCGTGCCCTATCATGCGGCCGAGGGATATCTGCTAACTCTGATCCGCAAAGGCTTTCGCGTCGCCATTGCCGAGCAACTGGAGAACCCGGCCGAGGCGAAAAAGCGCGGCTATAAGTCAGTCGTAAAACGCGATGTGGTGCGGCTGGTCACGCCCGGCACCCTCACCGAGGATTCCTTGTTGGAGGCCCGCCGTCACAACTACCTCTGCGCCTTTGCCGAGGTGCGGGATGAATGTGCCCTCGCTTGGGCTGATATCTCTACCGGCGAATTCCGGGTGATGCCCTGCCCCCTGCCGCGTCTCGGGCCAGAACTGGCCCGATTGGCGCCCAAGGAAGTCTTGACCGCCGATGATCAAGACAAAGATCTGGCCATGTTAGTCACTGAATCAGGCGCCGCCCTCACCCCACTCGCCCGCGCCAGCTTTGACTCCACCGGTGCCGAAAAACGCCTCTGCACCCTTTTCTCCGTCTCTTCCCTCGAAGGCTTCGGCACCTTCACGCGCGCCGAACTCGCCGCCATGGGCGGCTTGGTGGATTACCTAGACCTGACCCAACGCGGCAACCTGCCCCTCCTGCGCCCCCCGGTCAAAGAAGCCCCCGGCGGCACAGTCCAGATCGACGCTGCCACCCGCCGCAACCTTGAGATCACCGCATCATTGCAAGGTGGCCGCGAAGGCTCCCTTCTATCAGCCGTTGATCGCACAGTTACCGCCCCCGGCGCGCGGTTGCTGGAGCGCCGCCTCTCAGCCCCCTCACGCGATCTGCCCACGATCCACGCCCGGCTGGAAACCATCCGCTTTCTGCTGGATCACAGCCAGATTCGCCACACCCTGCGCGATGCCCTGCGCCGTGTCCCCGATATGGACCGCGCCCTGTCGCGCATCGCCTTGGATCGCGCCGGCCCGCGCGACCTGACCGCCATCCGCGCCGGGCTGACGCAAGCCGAAACCATTGCCGCGCAACTGGCCAACGCCCCCTCACTGCTGGCTGTTGCCGCCCAAGCCCTGATCGGTCACGCCGCCCTTGTTGATCTACTGGATCAGGCCCTGATCGCAGAGCCCCCCTTGCTCACCCGCGACGGCGGTTTTATAGCCACTGGATTCGACCCTGAACTGGACGAAACCCGCAGCTTGCGTGACGAAGGCAGGGGCGTGATTGGCCGGATGCAGGCCGAGTATGCCGAACAAACCGGCGTGTCCGGCCTGAAGATCAAGCACAACAACGTGCTTGGCTATTTCATCGAGGTGACCCCCACCCACGAAGACCGCCTGCGCGCGATGCCGGATCTCTTCATCCACCGCCAAACCACCGCCGGGCAGATCCGCTTTACCACGCTTGCCCTGAATGAGTTGGAATCGAAGATTCTAAACGCCGCCAACCACGCGCTGGAAATCGAAAAACGTCACTATGACGCCCTGAAAAGCGAGATACTGATTCAATCCGGCTCCATCGGTGCGGCGGCCCGCGCGCTTGCCGAAGCTGACCTTGCCGCCGCCTTCGCCGACCTCGCCGCATCAGAAAACTGGGCTGAACCGCAAATCGACGAAAGCCGCGCCTTCCAGATCACCGCAGGCCGCCACCCCGTCGTTGAACGCGCGCTGAAACGCTCTGGCCAGCCCTTCGTTGCCAACGATTGCGCCCTTACCTCCGGCGATTCCCCCGCCATCTGGTTGCTGACCGGGCCTAACATGGCCGGAAAATCCACCTTCCTGCGCCAGAACGCCCTCATCGCCCTGCTGGCCCAATCCGGCAGCTACGTTCCCGCAGCCGCCGCGCATATCGGCCTTGTCAGCCAGCTTTTCTCCCGCGTCGGCGCCTCGGATGACCTTGCCAGAGGCCGCTCTACCTTCATGGTGGAAATGGTCGAAACCGCCGCGATCCTGAACCAAGCCGACGACCGCGCTCTTGTCATCCTAGATGAAATCGGCCGGGGAACAGCCACCTACGATGGCCTTTCCATCGCCTGGGCCACGCTGGAACACCTGCACGAAACGAACCGCTGCCGCGCCCTGTTCGCGACGCACTACCACGAAATGACCGCCCTCGCAGGCAAGCTGCAAGGTGTTGAAAATGCCACTGTCACGGTGAAGGAATGGCAAGGCGACGTCATCTTCCTGCACGAAGTCACGAAAGGCGCAGCCGATCGCAGCTATGGCGTGCAGGTCGCGCGCCTTGCAGGCCTGCCGAAATCGGTGGTCGACCGCGCCAAAACTGTGCTGGAGGCGCTGGAAAAAGGCGATCGCGACGGCGCAAAGAAAACCGCGCTGATTGATGATCTACCCCTTTTCCGCGCGGCAACACCGGCACCAAAGCCGAAAAACAGCGCGGCGGAAGATCACCTTAGAACCATAAACCCCGATGAGCTGACGCCCATCGAGGCTTTGAAGGCCCTTTACGATCTGAAATCCTTGCTGTGATCAGCCCGGGGTCGAGGATACACCCACCTGTGCAGGCCGCAAAAGCCGATCATACAGCATGAACCCTTCGGTCATCACCTGAATGATCTGCCCGGCTTTGGTGCCCGGAAGCGCCGCCTCGAACATCGCCTGATGCATCTGCGGATCGAACATGTCGCCAACGGCGGGCGAAATCGGCGCAACGCCATGCTTCGTCATTACATTGGTCAACTCGCGCAGCGTCAGCTCAACCCCCTCGATCAAAGCCGAAGACGCGTCCCGGCTTTCCTCGGGAATCGCCTGCAACGCCCGCGTCAGCGCGTCGAACACCGGCAACAGATCCCGCGCCAAACGCGTGCTGCCATATTGCTCTGCCTCACGCCGGTCACGGTCCGCCCGCTTGCGGGTATTCTCGGCATCCGCCAAAGCGCGCATGAACTTGTCGCGAAACTCGTCCCGCTCTGCCCGCGCTGCATCCAGCTCATCCATCGGCAGATCGCCCCCGATGAACTCTTCCAGATCCGGAAGATCACCATTTTCTGCCGTCTGGTCCTTGGTCATTCTCTATCCTTTTTCACCCTAAACGCGCCCGCGGTCAGCCACCAGCCGCCCGACAAGCTGCGCCGTATAGTCAACAATCGGTACCACCCGGCCATAGTTCAGCCGTGTTGGCCCAATCACACCCACCGCACCAATGATCTTACGGTCAGCGTTCATATAGGGAGAAACCACCAGAGAGGAACCCGAAAGTGAAAAGAGTTTGTTTTCAGAGCCGATGAAAATGCGCACCCCGTCACCCTCCTCGGTCAGATCCAGAAATTCCGCGATGTCGCGCTTGCGTTCCAGCTCATCAAACAGCCCGCGAATCCGGTCCACGTCAACTTCGGTGGCGCCTTCCAGCAGATTCGCTCGCCCGCGCACGATCAATCGCTCTGACGATTCGCCCGCGTTTTCCCAAACCGCCAGCCCGCTTTCCACCATATCGCGGGCCAGAACATCAATCTCTTGTCGTCGCCGCTTGATCTCTGACCCCATTGTCGCGCGCAGTTCAGAGAGTGTCCGCCCCTCGGCCAAGGCGTTCACGAAATTCGCCGCCTCTCTCATCGACGAAGGCGTCTGCCCCGGAGGCGGCCGAAACAGCCGGTTCTCCACGTGGCCATCAGCAAACACCAGCACAACTAACGCCCGCTCCGGCGCCAGACTGACAAATTCGATATGCTTGATCGGCGCTTCATGCTTGGGCGTCAGAACAATGCTGGCCCCGCGCGTGATGCCAGACAGCGCCGTGCCCACATGGTCCAAGAGCGCGGTCACATCCTGATCATTCGTCCCCATCGTGGCGTCAATCCACTCTCGATCTGCCGTGGCCAACGCGCCGGTTTCCATGAAACCATCCACAAACAGCCGCAACCCCTGCTGCGTCGGCACCCGCCCGGCAGAGGCGTGGGGGCTATCCAACAACCCCAGAAACTCCAGATCCTGCATCACATTGCGGATTGTTGCGGCGGAAACCGGCTCTGACATCTCACGCGTCAAAGTCCGCGACCCCACCGGATCGCCATTCTTCAGATAACCCTCGACAACCCGGCGAAACACTTCGCGGGACCGTTCGGTCATCTCTGTCAGCAATCCGGGGCCTGTCGTCATCATCCTGTCTTTGCAACAATCGCCCCACCAACTAAAGGGGTCAAAGCCGCTTTCGTCAATCATCCTTGCGTGCGGGGTTGCTTGAAGGCCCCCGCCCGTCATATCACCCGGCTGAACATTCGGGCGTTGCCCGACCACGGAAAGGACCAACCATGCGCCCCTCTGGCAGAGATCTTGATCAACTTCGCACCATTTCCATTGAAACCGGCGTCACCCGCTATGCTGAAGGCTCCTGCCTGATCCGCATGGGCGAAACGCACGTTCTGTGCACTGCCTCGGTCGAGGATAAGCCGCCACCATTCCTGCGCAACACCGGAATGGGCTGGGTTACCGCCGAATACGGCATGCTGCCCCGCGCCACCCATACCCGCGGCAGACGTGAGGCTGCAGCAGGTAAGCAATCTGGAAGAACTCAAGAAATTCAACGCCTTATAGGTCGCAGTTTGCGCGCCATCGTAGATCGTAATGCCTTGGGCGAACGCCAAATCGTCATCGATTGCGATGTGATCCAAGCCGATGGCGGCACCCGTTGCGCTGCGATTACCGGCGGCTGGGTTGCCCTGCGTTTGGCAGTGAACCAGCTGATGGCCAAGGGAATTGTCCTTAGCGATCCGCTCTTGGATCACGTCGCCGCCGTCTCTTGCGGCATCTATGCGGGCCAAAACGTCGCTGATCTGGATTATGACGAAGACTCCGCCGCTGGCACCGATGGCAATTTTGTCATCACTGGCAAAGGCAAACTGGTCGAGGTTCAAGCCTCCGCCGAAGGCGCGCCCTTCGCGGTCGAAGATCTGTCATCGCTGTTGACCTTGGCTCTCAGAGGCACCGAAGCCCTCGTGGCCGCCCAAAAAGCCGCGACTTCGGCATGACACGCCGTTTTACCGGCGACCGACTGATCATCGCCAGCCACAACATAGGCAAGCTGGAGGAGTTTTCAACCCTCCTCCGGCCCCTCAACGTCTCTTGCACCTCCTGCGCCGAACTTGGCCTGCCAGAGCCTGAGGAGACCGAATCCACCTTTATCGGCAACGCCCGCATCAAAGCCCGCGCCGCATCGCTGGCCTCCGGCTTGCCTGCCCTGGCCGATGATTCTGGCCTTACGGTCGATGCGCTGAACGGGGCCCCAGGCGTCTACACCGCCGATTGGGCCGAAACCCCCAACGGCCGCGACTTCACCATGGCAATGCAAAAAACCCACGCTCTTCTGCAATCCGCGCCCACGCCCCACACCGCTCAATTCCGCTGTACGCTACTCCTTTACTGGCCCGACGGTCATGAGGAAATCTTTGAGGGCGTTGCACCCGGCCAACTCGTATGGCCCCGGCGCGGTGCAGATGGTCATGGCTACGACCCGATGTTTCAGCCAGATGGACTGACCCAAACCTTCGCGGAAATCCCCCTCGCACAGAAAAACACCATCAGCCACCGCGCCAAAGCCGTGTCCGCCCTACTGGCAGGATGTTTCCCGTGAAACAAGCGGCTGTTGAAGACTGGCAAAACGGCGGGTTCGGTGTCTACATCCACTGGCCGTTCTGCAAAGCCAAGTGCCCTTACTGCGACTTCAATAGCCATGTCAGAGCCACTATTGACCAGTCCGATTGGCAAAAGGCCTACCTGTCCGAGATAGACCGAACCGCCGATGAACTTGGCCCCCGTGCCGTGCGCTCGGTCTTTTTCGGCGGCGGCACCCCTTCTCTGATGGAGCCCGCATTGGTCTCCGCCATCCTGGACCGCATCGCCACCCGCTGGTCGATGTCGAACGATGTCGAGATCACGCTTGAGGCCAACCCAACCTCCGTCGAAGCCACTCGCTTTACTGGTTACAAAGCCGCTGGCGTGAACCGGCTTTCGATTGGAATCCAAGCCCTTAGTGATACCGATCTGCGCCTTCTAGGTCGCCAACACTCCGCAGCAGAGGCGCTGAAGGCCCTTCAACTCGCTCGCTCCATTTTTGACCGTGTCAGTTGCGACCTGATCTACGCGCGCCAAAACCAAACGCTTCCTGCGTGGGAGGCCGAATTAGGCCAGATTCTCTCTCACGGGCCTGACCACCTCTCCCTCTACCAACTGACAATCGAAGAGGGCACCGCCTTTCACCAGCTCCAGACCGAGGGCAAACTGCGCGGCCTTCCGGACGAAGACCTGGCCGCCGACATGTATTTGCGCACGGCAGAGATCTGCGCCATTGCCGGTCTTTCCGCCTATGAAGTCTCTAACTATGCTAAAGCAGGCTCAGAATCGCGCCACAATCTGGTCTATTGGCGCATGGGCGACTACGCCGGAATAGGCCCCGGCGCGCATGGTCGCCTGACCCTCTCAACTGGCCGCAAAGCGACCAACACCCTTCGCGCACCCGAAGCATGGCTAACTGCCGTTCAAGCCAAGGGAAATGGCGAAGTCGCCCGCGAATCCCTCTCAAACGAGGATCGCGCGGTGGAATATTTGATGATGTCCCTGCGCCTGTCCGAGGGGTGCAATCTTTCGCGCTTTATAGCGATGAATGGCAGCGCCATCCCGGATGATCGCATTAAGCCGTTGATTGAAAATGGATTTCTTGAAAGATCCGGCGAATTGATCCGCACGACGACCACTGGTCGCCTTGTTCTAAACCGCGTCCTGCTAGAGTTGACGGCTTAACCCATCTCCGCCGAAACTGACGACATCGCCTGACAAAGCCGATCCAACTCATCCAGCGTTTTGTAGCGAATGCTCAAAACCCCAGCTTCGCCGCTTGTCATATCAATCTGCACGGCCATCCCCAGATGTGCCGACAGATCAGCCTCCAGCGACCGCGTATCCGCATCCTTACGTTCCCGCAGTTTAGAGCCGGTATCAGCCTTTTTCGTCTTCCCGTCGACGGCCTTCCGCACAAGACTTTCCGTCTCTCGCACAGACAGCGCCCGACTGACCACTTGCTGCGCAAGGGCTTCAGGATTCCCGCTGTTGATCAGCGCCCGCGCGTGACCGGCCGACAATTCGCCGCCCCGAACCATTAGTTGCACTGGTGCCGGCAATGCCAAAAGCCGAAGCAAGTTGGCAACATGACTCCGACTCTTCGACAATGCCTCCGCTACTTTTTCCTGCGTGTGGCCAAAACGGTCCATCAATTGACGCAGCCCCAGCGCCTCTTCAATCGCATTCAAATCTTCGCGTTGGATGTTCTCGATTATAGCAATTTCAAGGACTTCCGTATCATCCAGCTCCCGGATGACCACTGGCACATCATGGCTTTGTGCCAGTTGCGCCGCGCGCCAACGCCGCTCACCAGCTACAATCTCAAAGAAATCCCCGACCGGTCGCACGATCAACGGCTGAATAACGCCCTTCTTGCGGATAGAATCCGCCAAAGATTCCAGCGCATCCGCATCAAAATCCTTGCGCGGCTGCAATGGATTGGGTCGCAGTTTCCCTACCGGAAGGCGCGTATCAGCCCGACGCGGCGAGGATTCCGAGGCCGGCCCCAAATTCACATCCGACATCAGCGCCGAAAGCCCCCGGCCGAGGCCCTTCCTTTCGGGTGTTTTGGCCATGTTAGTCCCCTTTTACTGTGGCAACCGCGCCGCAACTTCGGCTGCGAGCGCGCGGTAGGCGTCCGCCCCTCGCGACGTTGAATCATAGGATGTCACCGGTAAAGCGTGCGACGGCGCTTCGCTCACCCGAACATTGCGTGGAATAACAGTTTTGAACACCAAATCCCCCAAGTTCTCACGCGCATCTGCCTCGACTTGCTGCGAAAGGTTGTTGCGACCATCATACATGGTCAGCACAATCCCCTCGATCCGCAGCGCCAGGTTGGCTGATCTTCGCACATCTCGGATCGTCAAAAGCAGCTGTGAGAGCCCTTCCAACGCGAAAAATTCACTCTGCAGCGGCACAAGAACCGAATGCGCCGCCACCAATGCGTTCACCGTCAAAAGGCTAAGGGACGGCGGGCAGTCGATCAAAACAACATCAAAGCCAAACCCATCAATCCCAGGCTGGCGTAGTGCGTCATGCAAAAGAAAGCTACGTTTTTCGTTTGAAATCAATTCGATGTCTGCCGACGCCAGATCCGAATTCGCAGGAGAAATCCACAAGCCGTCAATTTTGGTTTTGCGGATTACATCACCAATTGGCGCTTCAGACAGCAGCAAATCATAGGATGTCACAGCCCGGTCCGTAGCCGGAACACCCAAACCCGTAGACGCATTGCCCTGGGGATCCAGATCAACAAGAAGGACCCTGCGCCCAAGTTCGACCAGTCCAGCCGCAAGATTGATCGCCGTTGTGGTCTTGCCAACGCCGCCCTTTTGGTTGGCGATCGCAATCACATGAGCGGGGAGTTTTGGCCCCGGTGTTGGTTGGTCATTCGGCACGGCGCAAATTCCTTAACAAAAGTAGAGCAGATCCCTTATGGTTCAAATTCTCCCGAGTCTCCAGTTCGAACAGCCAAGACTTGCGCGCAACGTCCACCTCTTCGGAAAATCGCGCTCCTTTTGGGAACACACAGACGCCTCCGGGCGCCAGATGCCGATCGGCCAAGACGCAAAGCCCTTCTAAGGGTGCCAAAGCACGCGCCGAAACCACGCTCGCTTGCAGCGTGGCTAGATTTTCGGCCCGCTCACTGACAACATCGACGGAAAGGTTCATCTGGCGGGCCGCCTCTCGAAGGAAGGTTGCCTTTCTTAAATCCGACTCAACAAGCGTCACTTTTGTACTGAACCCCTTGTCCCGCAGGATCACGGCAACAACCAACCCGGGGAAACCGCCGCCAGCCCCAAGGTCCACCCAATGCGGGCCGGACAGAAGGGGCTCAAGACACAGGACGGCTGAATCTTCGAAATGTCGCTCCCATATCTCTGAAACAGAGCCTTTTGACACCAAGTTGATGCGCGGCGTCCACTTTTCAACAAGCGCTCTCAAAACACTAAGTTGGCTCATCGCGCCGTCAGAAACGCTTAGTTGTTCGAAAACTCCCATGCTTGTTATCCGACCCGCCGACCAGCTGCTTTGCGCAAGTTTGCAAGGACCAACGTCACGGCTGCCGGTGTCATGCCTTCGATCTGCAAGACCTGATAAATGTTTTCCGGCTTGTGACGCAATAGTTTGCCCTTCAGCTCAGTGGACAGACCCGAAAGGCCCCGATAGTCGAAATCCTCTGGAATTTCCACGGCTTCCGACTTTCGCAAGTCCTCGGCATCTGCCGTTTGTCGGTCTACATACTGAGCATAAAGCGCTTCGGTTTCTGCTTGCCTGCGAATGTCGTTTGGCCAGGAAATCGCTTGCCCCATCAGAGCGTCCAGCTTTTCGGCAGAGTATTCCGGCATTGCCATCAAATCCAGCGCGGTCCGCCGCACACCATCCTGGCTCACAACAAATCCCGAATCGCGCAACTGCTTCGTCGAGAAGCTTTGTGACCCAAGAAAGACATGAGCGCTTTCGAGCGCCGTCATCTTTTCGCTAAAAGCGCGGCCCCGCGGCTCTCGCAAACAGCCAATCGCTTGCGCCAAGGGCGTCAGCCGTTGATCCGCATTGTCTGCTCGTAAAGTCAGCCGAAACTCTGCCCTCGAAGTAAACATCCGATACGGCTCGGTCACACCACGACGCGTCAAATCGTCTAGCATTACGCCAATATAGCTGTTTGCGCGGCTGAACCGGACGTGATCACGCCCCATAACCTGTGCGGCGGCGTTCAGCCCAGCCACCAGCCCTTGCGCTGCGGCTTCCTCATATCCCGTTGTACCGTTGATCTGCCCGGCCAAGAACAAACCCTGCATTGCCTTGGATTCCAACGTCATCCGCAAAGCGCGAGGATCAAGATAGTCGTATTCAATCGCATAGCCAGGCTGGGTGATCACCGCTCGCTCCAGACCTACAATGGTCCGCACATAGGCTTCTTGAACATCCACAGGTAAAGACGTTGAAATCCCGTTCGGGTAAACCGTTGGATCATCAAGCCCTTCTGGCTCTAGGAAAATCTGATGACTGTCCTTATCTGCGAATCGGACGACCTTATCTTCGATCGATGGGCAGTACCGCGGCCCCACCCCATCGATATGCCCGCCGTACATCGCCGAGCGTGACAAATTTTGCCGGATGATGTCATGCGTCGCATTGCTGGTATGGGTAATTCCGCAAGAGATCTGGCGCGCAATGGGCGTTTTGTTCAGGAAGGAAAGCATGACCGGCTCTTCGTCCGCCGGTTGGGTTTCCAGTTTATCCCAATCGATTGTTCGTCCATCCAAGCGCGGCGGCGTTCCGGTTTTTAGTCTGCCCGTCGTCAACCCAAGCGCAGCAATCTGTTCCGCCAACAAGATAGAGGCCGCGTCGCCAACCCGCCCACCTGCAGCGCGCTGATCGCCCACATGGATGATTCCATTCAGAAATGTGCCCGTCGTCAGGACAACTGCGCCCGCTAAGATTTCACTGCCATCTGCCAAAGCAACTCCGCCAACGCAATTGTTTCGAACGACCAACTGCGCGACTTCACCCTCAACAATCGTCAAGGCCTCTTCCTGTGCCAACAATCCCTGGACCGCTTGCCTATATAACTTCCTGTCAGCTTGCGTTCGCGGGCCTTGCACGGCCGGGCCTTTCCGCCGGTTCAAAAGCCGATACTGGATTCCGGCCATATCGGCGGCTCGACCCATGATGCCGTCCATAGCATCCACTTCCCGTACGAGATGGCCCTTGCCCAAACCACCAATCGCAGGATTGCAGGACATAACGCCAACTGTCGCTGCTTTCATAGTAACCAATGCTGTGCGCGCGCCCATGCGTGCTGCAGCTGCCGCCGCCTCAGCTCCAGCATGCCCACCTCCGACGACGATGACGTCAAAATGTTTCACGTGAAACACCTCACTTCCCAATGCAGAAGCTGGAGAAAATCTCATCCAGCAAATCCTCGACATCCACCCGACCGATCAAACTGTCCAGCGCACGAATGGCTTGCCGCAAAGACTCTGCGGCCAACTCAACGCGGTCTGCACCTGCCTGTACTTCAACTTGAGCGGTTTCCAAAGCCCGAATCGCCCGCCCCACCGCATCCAGATGTCGCAGCCGATTGATCGATGCCGCACTTGCCATACGCGCTTCAATCGCACTGCCAATCGCGTCTACTAACGCCGCAATACCATCACCTGATGTCCCCGAAACGCGCAATCCCGGTTTCGTATGCAAATCGGCTTTACCTTGAACGAAAAGATCCCCCGGAGCGTGCGCAATCATCGGAACATCCTGCGTTTCGTCCAGCAAGAATACGCGCAGATCCGCCGCTGCTGCGCGGTCTATCGTCCGCTGGACGCCAATCCGTTCAATTTCGTCTTCAGCCTCGCGCAAACCGGCCGTGTCAAGAACTGTCACCGGCAAACCTTTTATCGACAAACGCACTTCAATCACGTCGCGTGTGGTTCCGGCAATAGTTGAGGTTATTGCGGCATCTCTCCCTGCTAAGGCATTCAAAAGTGTAGATTTTCCCGCGTTCGGCCGGCCAACCAACGCAACTTCGAAACCATCTCTAAGCCGCTCTGAAAAGGCGTAGCCAGCAACTTCTGCGCGCAGGGCCGAAAGGACACCCTCAATCAACCTATCCACTTCCGGAACGACATCAACCGGAACATCCTCATCAACGAAATCAATAGTTGCTTCCATCAGCGCTGCCGCACGCACCAAGGAGACGCGCCACAGATCGGCCAACTCACGCAGTTTTCCGGTCATCATTGCCACCGCATGGCGCCGCTGCACTTCGGTTTCGGCCTCAATCAGGTCCGCCAAACCCTCAACTTGCGCGAGATCTAGCTGCCCGTTTTCCAGTGCCCGCCGGGTAAATTCCCCTGCATCGGCCTGACGCAGACCCTCCATAGACCCCAGAGCGGCCAGAACCGCCACCAGAACCGCCTGGCTGCCATGAAGATGAAACTCTACCGACTCTTCCCCGGTGAAACTTGCGCCAGAGGCAAACACCAATACCAGCGCTTGATCAATGACTTCGCCAGACCACTGGATATTGCGAAGGCTTGCCATCCGTGCCGATGGCACATCCCCGCAAAGCGCATGGCACGCAGCCCAAGAGCGCGCACCCGACACTCTGACTATCGAGACGCCCGCCCGCCCGCGGGCCGAGGCCAACGCAAAGATCGTATCTGCCATGTCATGACCCTGATATCAGGTGTTCATCGACTCAAAGAATTCCGCATTCGATTTGGTTTGCTTCAGCTTGCCAATCAAGAATTCAATCGCATCCGTCGTGCCCATCGGGTTCAAGATCCGCCGCAGAACATAAGTTTTCTGCAAATCGGTCTTCTCAACCAGAAGATCTTCCTTCCGCGTGCCCGATTTCAGAATATCCATCGCAGGGAACACACGCTTATCCGCGACTTTCCGATCCAGCACGATTTCAGAGTTACCAGTGCCCTTGAATTCCTCAAAGATCACCTCGTCCATCCGGCTGCCGGTGTCAATCAGTGCCGTCGCAATAATGGTCAGCGATCCGCCTTCTTCGATATTCCGCGCAGCACCAAAGAACCGCTTCGGCCGCTGAAGCGCGTTCGCATCCACACCACCGGTCAAAACCTTGCCCGAAGAAGGGACAACCGTGTTGAACGCACGACCCAAACGCGTGATCGAATCCAACAAGATCACGACATCGCGCTTATGCTCAACCAGCCGCTTTGCTTTCTCAATGACCATCTCGGCTACAGCAACGTGCCGCGTCGCAGGCTCATCAAACGTCGAAGACACAACCTCGCCCTTCACAGAGCGCTGCATGTCTGTCACCTCCTCGGGCCGCTCGTCAATCAGCAGAACGATCAGATAGCATTCCGGGTGATTGGTCGCGATCGAATGCGCAATATTCTGCAAAAGCACGGTCTTACCCGTGCGCGGAGGCGCCACAATCAGCCCCCTCTGGCCCTTACCGATCGGCGAAACCAGGTCAATAATCCGCGCTGAACGGTCCTTGATCGTTGGGTCTTCGACTTCCATCTTCAGCCGTTCATCCGGATACAACGGCGTAAGATTGTCGAAATGAACCTTGTGCTTGGCCTTTTCCGGATCGTCAAAGTTAATCCGCGTGACCATGGTCATACAGAAATACTTCTCATTCTCCTTCGGCGCCGCAATCACCCCTTCGATCGTGTCGCCCGTGCGCAAAGAAAACGTCCGCAAAATCTCGGGCGAGACATAGATATCATCCGGGCCGGGCAAGTAGTTCGCCGAAGGACTACGCAGAAAGCCAAAGCCGTCCTGCAGCACTTCCAGCACACCGTCGCCGCCAATCTCAAACCCGTCCTCAGCATGTTCCTTCAAAATCTGGAACATCATCTCGCCCTTGCGCATCGAGGGCGCATTCTCGATCTCCCACTCCTCAGCCATAGCCAGCAAATCTGCCGGGGTCTTGGCTTTAAGATCGGAAAGGTTCAACCGCTCGGTCATGTATAGATCCTTGATGCCTGGTTGGCCGATTGGCCCCCGGACAAACATATAAGAAAGGGAAACGCGTCAGGCCGAATAGCCCTGCTTACAGTCCTCCTAGCCATCAACGCACTTAAAGTCAATCAGCGCGGCATCAGATCCAAGCGTCTCTTTCTTCTTCTTAAATAAAGAAAGAATCTTTGAAAGATGATGATGTAGGGCCTGTGGATAAGAGAATTCAGCCAGTTCTCCTCACCGTTTTCCACACCCCAACAAGCATGTGGATAAAGAAAAGATAACCTTTGCCAACAGCGGCGATAGAAATTTTTTATAGATAAAAATCAATATGATGCCGAAGAAGCACGTCTCTGCACGCGTTGCTCAGCACCCTTGGGATAGATGCAGGTCAAACCACATTGCCCCCAAGCTGCGTGACAAGCCTATCAACACAGGGATATCTCTGTCCCTATCGATGCTCAAAACTGTGCCACTCTTTCCAACCACGAAGCGCCCCCATCAGACCCGCAAGAACAAAGCGACCTTATCCCCAGAACGGCCCCCAATGATTTTACTCGCCTCCGCCTCCGAAATCCGCCTGTCGCTCCTTCTGGCCGCCGGAATTTCCACCACAACGCAGCCCGCGCGAATCGATGAAGACAGCATTCGCGCCGCAATGGAGGTTGAAGGTGCACCCCCCCGTGATCAGGCTGATATGCTGGCAGAGATGAAAGCCCGTAAGATCGCCGAGAAACATCCATCCTCCTTAGTCCTTGGTTGTGATCAAATCCTTGATCTAAAAGGAAAGACATTCTCAAAACCCGAAAACCCCGATGACGCTCACGGCCAATTGCTGGCCCTCAGCGGTCAGACCCACCGCCTTCACTCCGCCGCTGTTCTATATGAGAACGGCCAGCCTGTTTGGCGTCACGTCGGCGAGGCTCGCCTGACCATGCGCACGCTTTCCGACAGCTATCGAACAGATTATATCACCCGAAACTGGCACAGCATTCGCCACGCCGTTGGCTGCTACAAACTTGAAGAAGAGGGTGTCCGGCTGTTTTCCGCCATCGAGGGCGATCATTTCACCATCCTTGGCCTGCCCCTGCTGCCTCTGCTATCCTATCTGGGAACCCGAGGATTGATCCCCACATGACAGACCAACCGCGCATTCCTTTGGCTGGCGTCCTTGGCCACCCGATCGCCCATAGCCGCAGCCCTGCGCTGCACGGCTATTGGCTGAAACGCTACGGCCTCAAGGGCCACTACATCCCGATTGATGTCGCCCCCCTTGAACTGGCCGAAATGGTTCGTCTGCTGCCCCGGCTGGGCTTTGTTGGTGTCAATGTCACCATCCCCCATAAAGAAGCGATCTTGCGGGTCGCCGATATTGTGACTGACCGTGCTGCCCTTATTGGTGCTGCGAACACATTGATTTTCCGTAAAGATGGCAAGATCCACGCCGATAATACAGATGGCTCCGGTTTTATGGCCAACCTGCGCCAAAATGCGCCCCACTGGGATCCGAAAGCAGCCCCGGCGGCCGTTTTTGGCGCGGGTGGCGCCGCCCGTGCAGTCATCGCCGCCCTGATAGACGTTGGCGTGCCGGAAATTCACCTGACCAACCGCACCCGCCCCCGGGCCGAGGCGTTGCGCGCCGATTTCGGCACCCGCATCACCGTGTATGACTGGATTCAGGCCGGAAATATGATCGAAGACTGTGCCACAGTTGTCAACACGACCTCGCTGGGGATGACCGGCAAGCCGGAATTCCGCGTGCCGCTGGACGCCCTTCACCCGCGCGCGCTGGTCACAGATTTGGTCTATAACCCTTTGAAAACCCCATTTCTTTTAGCCGCCGAAGCGATGGGTTGCCACACGGTTGACGGCCTTGGCATGCTTCTTCATCAAGCCGCTCCCGGATTTGAGCGCTGGTTCGGCCACCGCCCCGAAGTGGATGAGGCGACCCGTCAGGCCGTCCTATCCGCATGACCTTCCGTCTTGGCCTCACCGGCTCCATCGGCATGGGCAAATCCACCACCGCGGCGATGTTTGCAGCTGAAGGGATCCCCGTCTGGGATGCCGATGCCACCGTCCACGGCCTTTACGCGCCCGGCCAAGCCGCCGCCCGCGCCGTCAGCACCCTGTTCCCAAACGCCATGAACCCAGATGGCAGCGTCAGCCGCCCAGCCTTGCGGGCGCTGATCGCCGATGATCCGTCCACACTTGATCGCCTCAACACCGCAATTCACCCGCTTGTCGCCGCCGCCCGCGCCGCCTTTCTGGCATCTACAAAGGCAGGTATTGTCCTCCTCGACATCCCGCTTCTCTTTGAAACCAACGCCCAATCCCAATGCGACGCCGTTGCCGTCGTTACCACAAGTGTTGACAACCAGCGAGCGCGCGTCCTTGCCCGTGGCATGACAGAGAAAGATTTCCAGATGATCCTCGCCCGCCAAATCCCCGATGCTGACAAACGCGCCCGCGCCGATTACCTGATAAACACCGACACGATAGACACCGCCCGCGCAGCAGTCAAAGCCACCCTTTCAGACATTCGCACCCGGATATCCAATGCGTGAAATTGTTCTAGACACTGAAACCACCGGCTTCGACCCCACCGAAGGCGACCGCATCGTCGAGATCGGCGCGGTCGAGTTGATGAACCACCTGCCCACCGGCCGCACCTATCATCAATACATCAACCCCGAACGGACCATGCCCGCCGGCGCGTTTGAGGTGCATGGTCTGGGCGACGAATTCCTGCGCGACAAACCGGTTTTTGCAACCATCGGCCAAGCTTTTCTTGATTTCATTGCAGACGCCAAGCTGGTCATCCACAACGCCAGTTTTGACATGAAATTCCTGAATTATGAGTTAAAAAAGGCCAGCTTCCCCGAAATTCCCTGGCCGCAAGCCATTGATACCCTCGCCATCGCCCGCCAGAAATTCCCCGGCGCGGCCAATAGCTTGGATGCCCTTTGCCGCCGCTTTGGTGTCGACAACTCCGCGCGTGAAAAGCATGGCGCGCTCCTCGATAGCGAAATCCTGGCCGAGGTGTATCTGGAACTGATCGGTGGCCGTCAGCAGGGCCTTAGCCTTGCGCCGACGCAAGCCAACCGCACGGCTGGCGAGACCGAAGATTGGCGCCCACGACCGCGCCCAACCCCACTGGCGCCCCATATTACCCCAGAAGAACAAGCCGCGCATGAGGCGTTTATCGCCAAACTGGGCGACGCCGCCATTTGGCCCAAACGCACCTAATCCAGCCGTGTCCAGCCCGACGGGCCAGAAGGCGGTGTTTCGGTAAACTCGCCCTCGACCACATCTTCGTCAGCTGCGCGACTGGCTTGAAATATCGCCCCGCCCTTCAGCAACCGTCGTGTCAACAGCATCTGCACCGGCGGTAGCAGGAGTAAAAGCCCCAACCCATCGGTAAAGAAACCCGGCAGGATCAACAGCACCCCACCCAGCAGTGACAGCATCCCCCCCGCCGCCATCCGCGCCGGATCACGCAGACCCGCCAGCCCACCTCGCAGCGCCACGGCCTGCCGCGCGGCACTCAGCCGCATCACAAACACGCCAAGCACAGCCGAAAGAACCACCCATCCCAGCGTCGCCCACAGCCCAATCTTCCCACCAATCACCACGAAAAGCGCGATTTCCAGCATCGGTAGGCCTAGAATTGCTACCAAAAGCCACATTAGACGTGTCCTTCCCATCTTCCTTCCCGCCGTGCAGTTTACTTGACGGGGGTCGCACCCTACATAAGGTAAAACCAAGGCCGCCCCAAGGTGTGCCCTGATATTGAGCAAGAGGGCTGTCCGATGAACTCGCAGATGATCCAACTTCTGGTGCTGGCTGGCATTGCGGTGTTTCTGATCCTCAAGCTGCGGTCAGTTCTTGGCACCCGTGACGGCTTCGAGAAGCCGCCGTTGCCGCTGGATGACGCCCCCGCCCAACCCCGCCGAGGGTTTGAGGTGATCGAAGGCGGCAAGGATATGGATATTCTTGATCACACTTCCGAAGGCTCCGACGCCGCCAAGGCGCTGGCCGAGATGAAACGGGCAGAACCCAGCTTTACCGTCAGCCCCTTTTTGCAAGGTGCGCGTGGGGCATATGAGATGATCCTGATGGCCTTCGAAAAGGGCGATCTGGACAGCATCCGCCCCTTCCTCTCCGATGACGTCGAAGCCTCCTTTGCCGAGGTAATCGACACCCGCGAAGCCGAGGGCCTGACCGTGGAAACCACCTTTGTCGGACTCAAGGAAATGGCCCTGCAAGATGCCCATTTCGACGATACCAGCCGCTTTGGCGAAATCACCGTACGTTTTGTCGGTGAGATGACCACAATCGTCCGTGATCGCGGTGGCAAGATCGTCGAAGGCGATGCCAAAACCGTCAAACGCCAGCGCGATGTCTGGACCTTCGCGCGCAAGATGGGCGTTGATGATCCGAACTGGCAGCTTGTGGCCACCGGCGACTGATCCTTGCAATGTGGGGGCGCCTCCTTTCCCTCTGGCTTGCGGCGCTGGCAATGACCGCCGCGCCTGCCCCCGCTCAAGTGCTTGATTTTGAAAGCCTGTCTGGCTGGCGCGAAGACGACCATGCCGCCGCCCTGATCACATTCCTTGCCACGTGCAGCCTGATCGACGAGCCTGATTGGAAACCAATCTGCGCCCTTGCCGCTGATATCCCGCAAGACAACGCATCCGCCCGCGCGTTCTTTGAGATGGTCTTCAAGCCCGTCGTCATCGGCACCCCGCCCGCCCTGTTCACCGGCTATTTTGAGCCTGAACTGAACGGCTCTTCCACCCGCACCCCGCGCTTTACCTGGCCCATTTACCGCAAACCGCCAGAGGTGCGCGATGGCCAACAGTGGCACCCCCGTTCTGTGGTCGACAGCGGCATCCTTGCCAGGCGTGGGCTAGAGATCGCTTGGCTAGACGACCCGATCGACGTGTTTTTCCTGCAAATCCAAGGCTCTGGCCGCATTCGCATGACCAATGGCCAAACCATCCGCGTCGGTTATGCGGGCCGCAACGGCTATGCCTACCGTTCAATCGGGCACGAGTTGGTCCGCCAAGGCATCTACACTGTTGATCAGGTCTCGGCCCAAGTCATCCGCGCATGGATCAAACGCAACCCTGCCGCCGGGCAAGAGTTGATGAACCACAACCCGTCTTATGTTTTTTTCCGCAAACTCACCGATCTTTCGGCCGACAAGGGCCCCATCGGTGCGATGGGCCGCTCTATCACCACCATGCGTTCCGTCGCGGTTGACCCAAAGTTTACCCCCCTTGGCACCCCCGTCTGGGTGGAAAAGGCAGGCAAACGCCCATTCAATCGTCTGATGGTCGCCCAAGACACTGGCGGTGCCATCAAGGGTGCCCAACGCGCTGACATTTTCTTCGGCACCGGCGCGCAAGCGGGCGAAGACGCAGGCACGGTCAAGGACGGCGGCCGCCTGATCCAGCTTTTGCCCATCGACCGCGCCTTTGCCACCGTTGACCTGCTGTGAAACGCCGCCGCCACCTGAATCCCGAAGAGGCGGATCTGTGGAGTACCGTCGCCCGCACCCTGCGCCCGATGCACACCGCGCGCCTGCCTGTGCCCCAATCCACCCCGGCAGAGCCAATTCCAGAACCCAAACACCCCGCCCAGCCCCGCCTGACGCATTTCCATTTGGGTGAGCGCGCCACGCCAGCCAAGCCCACATCCCCGCCCCATGCCCTTGTCATGGATGCCAAAACCCACGCCCGTATGACCCGTGGCAAACTCTCCCCCGATGCCCGCATTGACCTGCACGGCATGACCCTGGCCGAGGCAAATCCCGAGCTGATCCGCTTTATCCTGAATGCTCAATCCGCAGGCCACCGTCTGGTTCTGGTGATCACCGGCAAAGGCCGCATGACCCACGACCCCGTGCCTCGTCCCATCGGCGCGCTGCGCCTGCAAGTGCCGCATTGGCTGCGCCTGCCGCCCTTGGGCCAAGCAGTGCAGCAAGTCACCGACGCCCATCTGAAGCACGGCGGCACCGGCGCGCTATACGTCTATCTGCGCCGACGTTAGGGCTTCTTGCACTGCGGGCCATCAACCTCATCCGGGCCGCAGGGCCGGGTCCGCTTGCGTGTTTGCCCAGAGGCCACAGCCTCCACTGGCGACAAAATCACCGATGTCGCATTGCGCACCGTCAACACCACGCCCGGCAAAACGCCCACCCGCGCCCGCGCTTCGGCGCGGAACGCCGCATCCAGATTGGCAATCCCGCCCATCAACTGAATCAACGCAGGCGATGTGCCCACATTCAAATGCCCCGCCCCCTCATCAAACGCCGCCGTATCCAGATAGGTCACTTCCAGATCGGAAATCGCGGTCAGATCGGTCAGGTTCCCCAACCGCTCCGGGTTCCCCGCAATCCGCGAGGAAATCCCAAGCACAGAATCCTTGCGATTTCCAAAAATCAAAAACGGCTGCGGCAGCCCACCCATCGCATGGGCCTGCGCCCGAAACAGATCCACATCTAGATCCGGTGAAATCAAGATAACCCCGCCCAAAGCGTCCAATACCTTCCGGTCACCGCGAATAGACGCCTGCCGCAGCGTCTCCATCGTCACAGCGCCACCCATAGAATGCGCCACAATCACCACCCGCTGTGCCCCGGCCTTGGTCACTTCCCTCAGCAGATCTTCCAATCCATCTCGACCAAACAGCGCAGAATCGCGGTCATAAACATAGCCCAAGGCCGATCTCCGGCTGGGCCAGGCGTAATGCACCGCCACACCCTCAACCTTCAGGTCAAAATGCATCTGCGCCACGCGATAGACGCTTTCGGCCAAGGTATTGTTGAACCCATGCACATAGATCACAACATCGCGCTGGCCCCGCCTAGCCATCGCCCCGGCCAGATCGGCCCGAAACTCCGCCGCATCCTCATAGTCCCGGTCCGCCAATGTCAGAAAATCTTTCGTTGGATCCGCGCGCCGCACGCTTGCGGGCCAGGTCACCTCCCCCGTTTTGCGATCTTTGGGAACAGAGATGTCATAGCGCAGAAAACTTGGCTTATCCGATCGACCAAAGCCAAAATCCCCGTCTTCCTTTTTCCGCGTCGTGCCCACGAAAATCGTCTCGATCGTGCCGCCATCAGCGGCCATCGCCATTTTCTCGGGCGGCAATTCATCCAGCCGCATGAACGCCCCTCGCGGAGAGCAGGATAGAACAAACAAAGCCAGAAAAAAGAACAACGCGCGGTGCATGGTCATGGATGATGAGTCCACGGCTTTTTTCACAGGGTCAAGCACGCATTGCAGCGCCGCCAAGCCATAGGCGAAACACTTATCGCCAAACGGGGCTTGGCCAAGTCAAAGCGCGCCGCTAACCTATGCCCATCAGGTCAGGGAGGCAGATATGAAATTTCTTCGCTATGGCGCCACGGGCCACGAAAAGCCGGGTCTTATGCATTCAGATGGCACAATTCGTGATCTCTCGGCCCATATTCCCGACCTTGCTGGTAACGTGCTGACCCGCCTTGCCGACCTTTCGGGAATCGATGCGGGCAGCTTGCCCATCGTCCCCGGCTCTCCGCGCCTTGGTCCCTGCGTTGCGGGCACCGGCAAATTCATCTGCATCGGGCTGAACTATTCCGACCACGCGGCCGAAACCGGTGCGCAAGTCCCGCCAGAGCCGATCATCTTCATGAAAGCCACCTCGGCCATTTGCGGCCCGGATGATCCCATCCTGATCCCCCGCGGCAGCCAGAAAACCGATTGGGAGGTGGAACTGGGCGTCATCATCAGCAAACCCGGCAAATACCTGACCGAGGCGCAGGCCATGGGCCACGTCGCCGGCTACTGTGTCATCAATGACGTATCCGAGCGAGCCTACCAGACCGAACGTTCTGGCCAATGGACCAAAGGCAAATCCTGCGACAACTTCGGCCAGATCGGCCCGTGGCTCGTCACCCCGGATGAGGTGCCAGACCCGCAAAACCTGAAAATGTGGCTTACCGTCAACGGCCAAAGCATGCAAAACGGCTCAACGAAAACAATGGTTTACGGTGTCGCCCACCTGGTCGCCTACCTCAGCCAGTTCTTCACCCTGCACCCCGGCGATATCATCTCTACTGGCACCCCGCCCGGCGTCGGTCTGGGCATGAAGCCGCCCCGCTACCTAAAGGCTGGCGAAGTGGTCGAACTGGGCATCGAAGGCCTAGGCACGCAAAAGCAGACCTGCGTACAGGACTAACCCTGCATTTGCCCTTTTGGAAATACTCCGGGGGTCCGGGGGCAGCGCCCCCGGCCTTTCTCACAATACATAACGCGAGATATCCGCAGACCGCGCCAGCGCCCCCACATTCAGCTCAACAAACGCCTCATCCACCACAATCGCCTCGCCCCCCCGGTCCGGCGCGGTAAAGGACAACTCCTCAAACACCCGCTCCATCACGGTATATAACCGCCGCGCCCCGATATTCTCAACGCTGCGATTGACCTCCGCCGCAATCCGCGCCAGCGCCGCAATCCCGTCTTCGGTAAACGTCACCGCCACATCCTCGGTGCCCATCAGCCCCGCATATTGCAACGTCAAAGCATTCTCCGTCTCCGTCAGGATTCGCACGAAATCCCCCTCGGTCAGCGGTTGCAACTCCACCCGGATCGGCAATCGCCCCTGCAATTCCGGCAGCAAATCCGACGGCTTGGCCACATGAAACGCGCCCGAGGCGATGAACAACACATGGTCCGTCTTCACCGGCCCATATTTGGTCGAAACCGTCGTTCCTTCAATCAGGGGCAGCAAATCCCGCTGCACCCCCTCACGCGAAACGTCCGCCCCCCGTGCGTCGGCCCGCGCACAGATCTTGTCGATCTCATCCAGAAAGACGATCCCATTCTCCTGCACGGCGTCCAGTGCCGCCGCCCTCACCGCCTCATCATCCAACAGCTTGTCGGCCTCTTGACCGATCAGCACGTCATAGCTTTGCGCCACCGTCAGCCGCTTGCGACTGCCGCGCCCACCGAAGGATTTGAACAGATCCTGCAACCCCTGCATTTGCATTTCCATGCCGGGGGCACCGCCCATCATCGGGCTCAACGGGGCCGCATCCACCACCTCAATCTCGATCATGGTGGCGTCCAACTCGCCCCGCCGCAGTTTGCCCCGGAACATCTCGCGGGTCTGTTCCCGCGCATCTTTCCCGGCCAGCGCCTCAATCACCCGCTCTTCTGCCGCCAGCCGCGCCTTTTCGGCCACCTCTTCGCGCATCCGCACCCGCGTATCAGCAACCGCCACATCCATCAGATCGCGCACAATCGACTCAACATCCCGGCCCACATAGCCCACCTCGGTGAACTTCGTCGCCTCCACCTTCAAAAACGGCGCCTTCGCTAGCCGTGCCAGCCGCCGCGCAATCTCGGTTTTGCCCACACCCGTTGGCCCGATCATCAGGATATTCTTGGGATAAACCTCATCCCTTAGATCATCCGCCAAACGCTTCCTGCGCCAGCGATTGCGCAACGCCACCGCTACCGCCCGCTTGGCATCTTTCTGCCCGATTATGAACCGGTCCAGTTCCGAGACTATCTCGCGTGGTGTCAGATCAGTCATGCGTCACTCCGGCATTGAATAGGGTGGCAAACGGCCCTTGCCGGGAAAATCCGGCAAGCGCGTCATCACAAAGGCCCGCAACTGCACCCACCACGTCCCAATCGCCGTGATCAACGCGCCCAGCACCAGAATGACAAAGACAAACGACAACCCGCCGCCCTCACCCACCAGCCAGGCCAGCACAATGGCGATATAGGCAATCCCCGCCGTCAGAAAAGACCGCCGGTCAATCACGAGCGCCAGCAGCGTGATCACCAGCAGCGCCACAGACAGCTTGCCGATCCCACCCCCGGCCATCAGCGTCACCGCCACCGTATTCACCAGCGCGGGTGCTGCCAGCAAATGACACCAGAACGCCGTCGCCGCATGGCGCCCCAACCGATGCGGATCGCGAATGTCAAACCACATCCCCACCACAAATGCCCCAATCCCGAACACCAGTGTCGCCGTCGAAAGCACCGGGTTAGACCCCAGATCCAGCATCATGCCCCCGCCCAACCCCGTAGCCATCGCCGACAGACTGCCCAACAGAGCCGCCTCCCTGAAGATCAACTCCAGCACAAACGCATAGATCAGCCCTAGCATAAACAACCCGGTCAGAAAGGCCGAAAACGGCAGCTTGAACCGCAGATACCACAGCACCATCCCAACAGAGGCCAGCCCAAATCCGGCAGTCCCCACCAGCCGAAAGCCCCCACCAACCCGTTCCATCAGCGCGAATGCAAAGATCAACAGTGCAATCCCGAACGCTGTTGCCAGCACCATAGACGGTAGCGTCATCCGCCGCTTCAGCGTGAAATACCCCGCCATCCACCAACAGATCGCCGCCGTCACCGCACAGATCAGCAAGGCAAACCCGGTCCCACCGTCCTCACCACCCGACCCAGCAAAACTCATAATCACCAGCAGCGACGTCACCCCGGTCAGCAAAATCACCAACCCGATAGATATGAATATCTCTGAAAACCCCCTGAAAAACTCAAAGGGTTCATCCTCCGACGGCATCCTTGCCCGCCGCCCCTCACGCTCTTGCACCAGCGCAGACAGCCGCGCTGCCTGCGCTTCATCCAGAATTCCCGCCGCAACAGCAGATCGCAGATCTTCAGGTGTCATTCAGGGTCACTCCATTCATCAAGGCCCTTAGGCCTTTGCAATCGTCTCCACCGTCAGATTTCCATTGGTGTAAACGCAAATATCCGCCGCAATCGCCATCGCCTTGCGCGCCACTTGCTCAGCCGTCAGATCAGACTCCATCAACCCCCGCGCCGCCGCCAGCGCGAAATTCCCGCCCGACCCAATCGCCGCCACATCATGCTCCGGCTCCAGCACATCGCCAGCACCCGTCAGCACGAATAACTCCGCCCCATCCGTCACGATCAGCATCGCCTCCAGGTTCCGCAGATATTTGTCCATCCGCCAATCCTTCGCCAGATCGACACAGGCCCGCGCCAACTGTCCGGGGCTGGCCTCCAGCTTCTTCTCCAACCGCTCCAACAGCGTGAACGCATCGGCGGTTGACCCGGCAAAGCCGCAAACCACGTCCTGCCCGCCGGGGGTCAGCCGCCGCACCTTGCGCGCCGACCCCTTGATGACGGTCTGGCCAAGGGAAACCTGCCCATCCCCCGCCACCACAACCTCACCGCCCCGGCGCACCGCCAGAATGGTCGTCCCGTGCCAGCCGGGGAATTTATCTTCTGCCATGCCACCAACTTTCAGATTCCCGGCGAATATGGCGATCGCAGCGCCAAGGGGCAAGGCATGATGCCCCGATTGACACATCGGCAACCGGGGCACAGGGTGATCGCATTTCAGCGGGGCCATCATGATTCACCCGAAAAGAGATTTCCTGCTCGCCCTCACCCTCCTTGGCTTGTCGCTCTGCGCCATCGCCTCTGCCGCCCTCGGCCCCGGCGTTTTTGATGACAGCAAACCGCGCGGTGTCGCCTTGGTCTTCGGCGGCTTTGGCGCGCTTTTCGGGCTGATCTTTACGGTGAACTTTGCCTATTCGCTGCGGCTGGCCGCCAACCTGTCGCAAGGCAAAGGGGTCATTGCCTCGTGGGTCATCCAGCCCGACCAGATGCGCGCCTTTATCGCCGCCGATGCAGCCATAAACGGTCCCAAAAACCTCTGGCGCCCCAAGGCTGACACCGTGGCCCGCCCCGTCACCATTACCTTCGGACCAGAGCTTGTCATCGCCGATGGCGCCATGCTCACCATTCCCAGCGCAGGCACGCAATCCATCCGCGCCGTCATCCTGCGCCCCCAGATGCTGGAATTCGCAACCCAACTCACCACCGCCCGTGGCGGCTCAGTCGGCGGTTTTGTCACCTACAAAACCCCCTTGCGCCTGCCCGCCCCCGACCCGGTACTGGCAGAATCCCTGCGCCGCTATTATCAGGATATCCTCGACGGCCGCACCATCGTCGCCCCGCACCGCTGGACGGCGCGGATAAAGATCGGCCTCTGGGCAATGGCAATCGGCCCGGTCATGGCCGGGGCAGGTTATCTGCTGGCAGAGTCCATCAACTGGCGCGGTGGCGGCACCACAGAACTGGTCGCCATGGTGCTGCTCATCCTTGGCCTTCTGCTGGTTCCTGCGGGATTGGTCATTACACTGGTCGCATGGCAGATGTATCGCATCCAGCACAGGCGGCCATGAACTGCCCGCCTTATAGCAAAAAGGGGCCCCAAAAGGCCCCCTAAGATCGCGGCACAGCCAAAGCCCGGCTCAGATTGCCGACTTGATCCAGGTCTCCAGCGCCGCTTTCGGAGCCGCGCCGACCTTGTTCGACACAACTTCGCCGTCCTTGAACAGAAACAAGGCCGGAATCCCGCGCACGCCCAGAACCGCCGGGCTGTCGGGGTTCTCGTCGACATTCACCTTCACGATCTTGACCTTACCGGCATATTGCACAGCCAGTTCTTCCAAGGCTGGTCCAATCTGGCGGCACGGGCCGCACCATTCAGCCCAGAAATCCACCACCACCGGAATGTCCGATTTGCGGACCTCGGCGTCAAAAGTGGCATCAGTAACGGCGACGGTTGCAGCGCCCATTTTCGTATCTCCTAACGGGAATATGTCGGCCCTGAACCTAAGCAGCCCCCCCCCAAACGTCAAGCTATTGTGGCACGCCCCAACGCTTCCCTCACGATATCGCGATTCAACCGCATCAACTGCCCGCTGGCCGTCCACAAAATGGCCAGATCAACCCGCCACCCCGGGTAAACCAATTCCATCGCATGGCCATAGGCGCCCAGCTGCCGCAAATACCCCTCTGGCACTTCCGCCGCCGTGGTCGGCATAACCGCGTTGGATTTATAATCCACCACCGTCACAGCCCCGTTGCCAATCACCAGCCGGTCGATATTCCCCGACAAGATCAAATCCCCCCAGGGGGCCGCAAAGCCCACCTCGGCCAGGGTTCCCGGCGCAAACAGCCACGCCAAATCCGGGTCAGCCATCAACCCCTCAGCCTGATCGCGCAATGCATCATCCGCGCCCAAAGCCGACGCCAAAGCAATCCGTCCGCCCGCGTCCAGCGCCCCAAACTGCTCCAACATCTGGTGAATCAGCGTTCCGCGCTGCATAGCAGTAGCGTCCCCCGCCCCCTCACCCGGCAAGGTCTTTGCCCCCCCCAAACCCGATGGCGACACCATCCGCACCGCAGGCACCGCCGCCCCCGGTGACCGCCCCGCCCAGTCAGGCAGGCTCACAGTCCCGCTTTCCACCGCCACATCCCGCAACGGCGCATCCCATTCGCCAACCTCATACCGCCGCCGGCCATCGTCGATGGGCAAGGCCCCCAACTCCTCCGCCGCCGCTTGCAACATCCCATGCCAAGACCCCTCAGTGGTCTTTCCCGCCGCCGCCACAATCAGCCAACACCGCGCCCGGGTCGCAGCCACATACAGCAACCGCAGGCTTTCCGCCTCGGCGCGCAGCTGCACCGCCTCGCGCGCAACATCTTGTAAAGGCGCGCTTTCCCCCTTGTTCGCGCCCCAGATCGGTAGGCCATCTTCCGTCAGCAACACCCGCGGTGCATCCTTGGCCCGCCTGTCCGCGCAATCGGGCAAGATCACAATCGGCGCCTCCAACCCCTTTGCCCCATGCACCGTCATCACCCGGATCCGCCGCCCCGCGCTTTCCGCCTGCCGTTTGGCCTCCACATCGCCAGAGGCCATCCAGACCAGAAACCCCGTCAAACTAGGCACATCCACTTGTTCATAAGCCATCGCCTGCGTCAGCAATTCGTCCAGCCCCTCGGCCGCCTCTTCGCCCAACCGACCCAGCAAATGCGCGCGCCCCTGATGCCGCGTCAAAAGCCGGTCAATCAATTCATAGGGCCGCAAATACTCCGCCTGCTCCAGCAAATCCCCCAGTATTTCCAATACTTTGGGAAAGGCTTTAGCCTCCCGCACCTGCTGCCAAAGGTATCCTTTGCGGCCGTGCGCCAGTCGAAAAAGCTGATCCTCTGACAGCCCGAACAGTGGTGATCGCAGCACCGCCGCCAACGAAAGATCATCCTCTGGCGTGTTCAAAAACGACAGCAGCGCCAGCACGTCCTGAACCGCCAATTCATCCGTCAACAGCAGCCGGTCCGCCCCCGCAATCTGCAACCCTTCCAGCTTGCAAGACCGGATCAGCGCCTCGAACAGCCCATCCTTTCGGCCCCGCACCAAGATCAGAAAATCGCCCTCATGCACCGCGCGGCGCAGGCCCTTATCCTCAATCCGCACGCCGGCATCGATCATCGCGCGGATCTCAGCCGCCACCTGTCGGCCCAATTGCGCTCGCGCACTATCCGCGCCCGTGCGGTCTTCGGGCTGATACCACAACGCCTTATCGGCCCCGTCCGGCTTGTCGATCGGCGGCCAGATATCGACCCGCCCGGGCAGGTTTTCAAAATAGGCCACATGCTCCAGCGTGCCACCCATCGCCGCCTGCCGCGCGCCGATGAACACATAATCCACCAACCGCAAAATCGCTTGCGAGGACCGAAAGGAATGCACCAAAGGCCGCTCTGTCAGCGCAAAGCCGGCATCGGTGAACGCCTTGGAAAACTGCGCATGCGTGGCGTCAAAGGCCGACACATCCGCGCCTTGAAACGAATAGATCGACTGCTTTTTATCCCCCACCACAAACAGCGTGCGCGGGCTGTCGTGTCGGCCAAGCCCCGCAGTAAACTCTGCCGTTAGCAGTTCAATCAACCGCCACTGCGCCGGGCTGGTATCTTGCGCCTCGTCCACCAGAACATGCGCAATGCCGCCATCCAACCGGTATAAAACCCAAGCCGACAGGCCGGGATCGGTCAGCAAAAGCGTCGCCTTCTCGATCAGATCGTCAAAATCCAACCAGCCCCGCGCCGCCTTTTGCCTTTCATACCGTGCCAAAAATGCCCGGGCAAAGCGGTGCAAAATCCGCGTCCGCGCCAACAGCGCCAGCAACAGCCGATCGCTCCGCCCATCCTGCACCCGTTCCATTAAATCATTCAGCGGCTCGCGCAGCGGATGCTCTTTGGCCAGCGCTCCCAAAGTTGGAATGGCGTTAATCTTGGCCGTAAAAGGCGTTTTGCCGCTGGCGGTCAGAAAGATCCCTTCCAGCTGTGCCAAAGCGCCCATATCGGCATTCAGCGGCAAAAGGTCGTGCAACTTTGCCAATGTTTTCAGATCATTCGCCCCGCCCTTGGCAAGGATCGGCATCAAGCTGGCAAACAGATCGCCCTCCGACCCATCAAGCACCCGCGCCAAAAGACTGTCCTCATCCAGCCCCTCCGGCACCCCCAAAGCACGCGGCAAATCGGCCTCGGGCGGGGCCGCAGCAAAGGCCCCACGCAGCCCGATAATCCGGTCCAGCACCGGCCCCAACTCGCCCGTGCCTTCAGACATCACCTGCCGCAACAGCCCCGCCTGCGGGCCCAAAGCCATATCTTCCAGAATGATATCGCGCAGCAGCAGGGCAGATCGGCCATCAATCTCTGAGAACGCCGGGCTGACTTGCGCCTCCAGCGGAAAGCGGCGCAAAAGGGCGGCGCAAAACCCGTGGATTGTCTGAATCCGAATCCCACCCGGCGTCTCAATCGCCTTGGCAAACAACTGCCGCGCCCCGCGCAGCCGATCCGCCGACAGATCGCCGCCTTCGCCCAGCGTGGTCAGCGCCGTGCGCAACGCCTCATCCGTCGCCATCGCCCAACTGCCCAGCGTCTTGAACAGCCGGTTTTGCATCTCGGCCGCCGCCGCTTTGGTATAGGTCAGGCACAAAATACCCAACGGATCCGCGCCGCCCAGCAGCAACCGCGCCACCCGGTCGGTCAGCACCTTGGTCTTGCCAGAGCCTGCATTGGCGGTCAGCCAAGTGTTGCTGGCCGGATTGGCCGCCGCGATCTGAAAGTCTGACGCGCCGCTCATTGGCCGACATCCTCTGCCACGGCATCGGCCACAATCGACCATTCGCCAAACCGCGACAGATGGTCAAAATCGCCCCCCTGCGGCAGCGCTGCCCGCTTGGCGGTATAGCCGGTTGCGGGGTCGTCATAGGCTTTGATCAGCTGCACCAATTGCGCCAGCGTTTCAGCAATCTTGCTGGCGTCCACCTCATCCTCCAGCTCTTTCAAACCGGGCTTCACCGAGATGTAGGAAATCTTGCTGGTCTCACTTGGCCCCAGTTCGGGAAACGCGCCCAGCCACGCCATCACCGCCGCCAGATGCAGCTGCTTGCGATGCGTTTCCATATCCTTTTTCGTCGGCGGCTCGCCCGATTTGTAATCCATCACATGCAGCGTGCCGTCGGGCAGGCAATCAATCCGGTCGGGTTTGCCGACCAAAGTGAAATCGACGCCGGGCAGGGGGGCAAACGCCTTTTTCTCCAGCAAAACCGGCTTGCCGTCTTTGGCCAGCGTGGCCTTGGCAAAAGGCAGGGCGATGCGCTGCATGCGGGCTTGCCACGCCAGCCGCATCACCGGCCATGGCACCACTTCGGCCAGCACCTGTTCAGTGATTTGCATCAACAGCGCGGCGGCATGCTCAGGGTCTTGGGGCAGGGGGGTCACCTTCAAGAACCCCTCCAACACCTCATGCACCACTTCGCCACGCAGCCGGAAATCAGCCTCTGGCCGCAGCGGATTCAGCGATGAAAGCCCAAGGATTTGACTGGCATAAGTAGCATAGGAATCGATGATCAGCGTTTCCACCTGCGTGATCGACAGCTGCCGGGGCCGCGCCGAAACGGGCGGGCGCGGCGAGGGGCGTGCCGCCGCCACCGCCGCAATCGGCGTCTCTAACACCGCCACTTCGGCCAGAATATTCGCCCCGCGCGCCTGCATCGCAGCCAGCGCCAAGTGCCCGCCCGTTTCCGGCAGCCCGCTTAGCAAATTCGCCAAACGGTTCAGCCAGCGCGAAGGCACGGTTTCCGCCTCGGCACTTCGTTCCGCCCGGGTCAGCACCACTTCGGGCGCGGCCACCGCCATTTGATAATCATGCGCCGAAAGGCCCACGCGGCGTTCGGGCAGCAACAGCCCGGCATCACGCCGCAACCGCCGGTTCAACCATGGGTCGGGCGCGGGCATCTCTGGCCAAGACCCCTCGGTCAACCCTCCCAGAACCACCAGATCCGCCCGTTGAATCCGCGTTTCTTGCGCGCCCATGATCTGGATCCGCGCATCGCCCAACAAGGCTGACCGCGCCTGCCGCCGCCCCAGAGCCCCGGCCAGAAACGGCGCATAATCCGAAGGCGACATCATCAGGCTTTCAGGCGCCTCGGCCTCCAGTTCCTGCATCGCAGCAAGCGCCTCAACCCCGGGCTCTTTCTCCCACAACGCGCCACTGCCGGTGCCAACACCCGCTGCCAAAGCTTCGGTCAGCACGCGGTGCTGGCGGGCCATTTTGCCCAACGGCAGGGGCACGGCCGCTGCCATTGCCTCCAAAACCACAGCCAAAGCCCGGGCCCATTCCACAGCACCGTCGGTCTTTTCCACCGCTGCCCAGCCGCGCAGAAACGCCCCGTCTGGAAAGGCCGGGCCCTTGCGGCGCAACCACAATTCCAACCGCCGCGTCAGCAAAAGATGCAGCCCCCGCCCCTCGCCTGAATGCACCAGCGGGTGCTTCAACAGCGCCAAAAGCAAGTCCACCGACAACGTCTGCCCCAGCCCATTCGCCACCATCCGCAACAACCGCCCCGGCGCGGTCTGCTGCAACGGCTGCCCTGCGCTGTCATCGGCGCGAATGCCCCAACGGTCCAGCGCAGCCGCCACCCGCCGCGTCAGATCCCGGTCGGGAGAGATCAGGCACACCGTCTTCCCCCCCTCAATCGCCTGCCGCAACACATAGGCAATCGCCAACGCCTCATGCCGGGGTGAGGGCGCCTCAACCAGCGTCATCCCCTCTGTTGCCGCGACCAGATCGCCCAAACCCGCCCCATCGCGGATCCATTGATCCGTCACAGGCGCAGGCCGCAAAGACAGCGAAATCATGCGGTTCCGCGCCATGTTCGGCGGCGGCGTGCCCTCCCACGCTCGCACATCTGAATGCGCCAACCCCAACCCCGCCACCACCTGCCGCAGTCGGAATTGCGGATGCGCCTCATGCGTCAGCGCGTCTTCCATCCCATCCCAAACATCCGAAGGCATCGCAAAATCATACCCCGGCAACACCACCACGCCTTGCGGCAACGCCGCCACCGCCTGCATCAACAGCGCCGTCGTGCCCCGCGACCCGGTCGAGCCCGCCAAAACAACCGGGTCTTGCGGCGGCCCCGCTTGCCAGCGCGCAATCTGCGCCAGCACCGCCAGCCGTTGCCGCGCCTCACCATCCGGGCGGCTGTCAGCGGCAAAGAACCCCTCGACCAAGGTGATGAACTGCTGCGCCCGCGCCCAATGGTCAGAGTGGCCCGACACATCCAGCCCCGCCACCGTCATCGGCGCCACGCCTTCGCCGCGCATCTCGTCCATCAGCCCGGCCAAACTGTCAGCCAGATCAAACAGCGCCCCGCGCGGAGCCAAAGATGCCTCCTTGCGCAACAGCCCGTCGATCAGAACTGCCAGCTCCAACCGTCGCCCCAGCGCCGACATTGCCCGGCCCGATCCCGTCAGCATCGGGTCATCCGCCAGCTCTGTAATCAACCGCAACCGAGGCATCAACAAGGCCCCGGTTGCCGCAAAACACTCGGCCACCCGCCGCCGCATGCCCGATGTGTTCAGATAAATCGTAACCCGCGCCAGTCGCTCTGGCCCGCCCGCGCCCAACCGCGCCAGCACCCCATCCACCAACCGCGCTGGAAAATCCGCACCGGGCGGTAGGCCGAAAACCCGTGGGGCAGAGGTGTCAAACATCATCTTGTCCTAACAAAGCCTCGGCCACTGCCAACCCCTCGGGGCTGCCCACATCGCACCAATCGCCAGCATAGGGCAGGCCGTAAAACCGCCCCTCAGTCATCATCCGCTCCCACGGTTGGTTCAGCGAAAACGCTGTTTCCGGCCACTCCGCCACCGCTTTGGTCTGCAAAACCTGCGCGCCCAGAAACACCACGCCAGGCGCCCCATTGGCCCGCTGCAACTGGCCATCCGCGCCCATCACGAAATCCGCCCGCCCATCACGCCCCTTCACCGATGCCGCATCTTGCACCAACAACAGCGCATCCATCCGCGCCGGATCCCATGCGGCACCCAAGGCCGCCAACGGGTTCGCCCCCCGCCAGATCGCATCGCTGTTCAGCGTCATCACCGCGCCCGTGCCCAGCAGCGGCAAGGCCGATTTCAGCCCGCCGCCGGTCTCCAATATCTGCGGCTCATGGCTGATCAAAACGCCCTTATCCGCCAGATGCGCCGCCATCTGGTCGGCCAGATAATGCGTGTTGACCACAATCGGCGCGCAGCCAGCGCTCTGCGCCAGATCCAGCGCGTGATCAATCAACGCCCGCCCCCGAACTGGCACCAAAGGCTTCGGCCGATTGGCCGTCAAAGCCCGCATCCGCGTGCCGAAACCTGCCGCGAACAACATCAAGGGAAAGGATTTTTGCCGCATTGCACCTCGATCTGGCTTAGATTTTCAGCCGTTGGTTCGGGTAACAAGGCCAAACATTCCGCCCGTAACGCGCGCAGCGCCGGATGGGCCAGATTGCGCTGCAATTGCCTCCAAACCCGGGGGATCATCGCCACATAGGCAGGCTTGCCCGCCACCAGACACAACCGCGCGAATATTCCGATAATCCGCAACGCGCGCTGGGCCCCCAAGGCCGCATATGCCGCGCTCAAATCATCGACAGCCACGCCCTTACCTGCCGCAAAGCGGGCCAGCCCGGCAGCCTCGGTTGCCAGGTCAACATCCCGCCGCGCATCTTGCAAAAGCGACACCAGATCATACCCGGCCTGCCCACCCTGCGCTTGCTGAAAGTCCAGCACACCCACGCGGGCCACGCCTTTGCGATCGGGCAGCCACAGCAGGTTCCCCGCATGATAATCGCGCAAGATCAACACCCGCGCCGCATCGGCATTATCGGCCAAAGTCTGGGCCAGCACCGCCGTAAACCCCGCCGCATCCGGCCGTTGGCCGGTGATCGCCGCCACATACCAATCGGGCGCAAAGCCCGCCGCCATGGCCCAATCGCGCGGCGAAAGATCAGGCACATCGCCCGGCATCGGGCCTGCCTGCACGGTCAGCAGCACATCAATTGCGGCATCATACAAGCGCCGCTCCAACCCTGGATCATCTTGCAAAACGCTGCTGTAAAGCGCGTCGCCAAGGTCTTCCAGCAGCAAGAACCCCAAGCTCTCATCCGCCTCATAGACTTGCGGCGAAGACAGCCCCAAGCCCGCCAGATGCGCGCCAATCCGCAAGAATTCGGCTGTGCCTTCGCCTGCAGCGGGCGGCGCATCCATAAGCACTGCCACCTTGCCGCCCAAGCGAACCCGTTCATACGACCGGGCCGAGGCGTCGCCCGCCAAATGCGTCCGGTCTGCCGCGCCCCATCCGGCCCGCGCCAGAAACGCGCACCTTTCTTCTTCGCGCTCGGTCATGCCGTTGCCCTCAGCGCCGCAAGAATCTCATCCCTCGCGCCAGTCAGCGTCGCTTGCCGAGCATCGCCCTGATAATCCAGCCGTAGCCAAATCGCACCCAAGGGCACATTCGCCCCCAGCCGTTCGGGCCATTCCACCAGCGCAATTGCCCGCTCCATCGCGTCTTGCAGGCCCAGTTCAACCACCTCATCCGGCCCGGTCAGCCGATACAGATCGGCATGCCAAATCTCGCACAGCGGCCCGTCATAAACCTGAACAAGCGTAAAGGTGGGCGAGGGCACATCAATATCCGCCCCCACCAGCGCGCGAATGGCCGCCCGCGCGATGTGCGATTTGCCTGCGCCCAATGGCCCTTGCAACAAAACCGTATCACCCGGCCGCAGGCATAGCCCCAAAGCCGCGCCGAAACGGGCAGAGTGGGCTTCGTCATCCAGCTGAAATTCGGCACTTACGGGCGGTTGCATCGCGCGACTCTAGCCAGCCGCCCGGCGACTGCAAGTCGCAACCGCCTCAGGCGATCAGCATTGCCTGCATCGGTGGCGCATCATCAACCACCCGCTCCAGCCGCGCCGTCTGAACCGAAAAGGCAACCAACGTCGACCCCTGCGGCATCGCACTGATCTTGCAAGCTATCAGCCGCCCGTCCAGCAGCCGGAATTCCCCATCCCAAGGCTCGCGATCTGCAAAAGAGCCGATGTAATCGGACAGATCACTCCACAGGAGCGTCGGCGCCGCCTTTTGTCGCCAGCCGTCAATCGTGCCAGATCCGCCATCTTGCAACAGCATCCCGGTTTCAGACCGCCCCCACATCGCGCCATAAGCCCTGTTCGTCATCACCAAAGCCCCATCCTGCGAGAACACCGCAATGGCCGAATCCATCGCATCAATCACCGCCTGACCCAGTTCCAGATCCGCGCGATAGCGCCGGGTCCGCATCATCTCGGTCGAGATATCCTCAAACAAGAACGCCAGCGCCCCATTCGGATGTGGCCGCCCGGTCACCCGATAGGTCTGACCTGATGGCAGCGTCCATGTTTCCTCAAACAATCCCGATGCCGCCGCCTGCTCCAATGCCACCATCTGCTTGCGCCAACTGCGATAATCCTTTGGCTCAGGAATAACCTGCTGTTCGCGCATCGCATCCAGAACCGAGGCCAGCGTTGGCCGCCCGATCAGGAATTCTGCCGAAAGCCCGGTCAGATCCAGCATCGACGGGTTGAACATCTGCAACACCCGGTTGCGGTCAAAGATCGCCAGCCCGATCGGCAACTGGGCAAAGGTCTTGGTCAGCGTCTGCATGAATTCGCGCAGCGTGCTTTCGGTGTGAACCAGCTTGTCAGCGGGAATCGCGTAATGCAGCGTTTCCTCGCCATGCGGAACGGTCTCTACCTCATACCAACTCACCTCATCGCCGCGCCGCACCGATTGGCGCAGCGGTTTGTCTGCAACGGCGGTGGCCACATCAAACACCTGCGGCAAGGGCCAGGTCAGCTCTCGCCCCGGCTCCAGCGTTTCTGCGGCCAACAGCAGATAGGGCCCATTCGCCCAAACCACTTGCCCATCCGCCCGCGCCCGCCAGATCAGCGCGGGCGCCCGGGCCATGATGTCCCGCATCAAACCCAACTCTTCCTGACTGGCCACGTCTGACGCGCCATTGCGGCCCGGCATCCGCTCCTCTGAATCGGCATCCAAAAGGGTCAGCCGCGTCAGCCCGCCCAGACATTCCGCCCGCAAAACCAAAGGCGGATCCAACGCTTCGCGCGAACACAGCACAAACCGCCCCTCGCGCGGCAACCCCTCCAGCCGAGAGGCAAAGCCGGGAAACATCGGCTCCAACTGCGCAACAACGCGCAACCATGCGCCCCCGGCATCCATCCCTTGCGTCAGCATCGCCCGGGCAGTCGGCGTGGCATCGACCAGCGCGTTGCCATCAAACAAAAACACCGTCTGCGGCGTGGATTGGGAAAACAGCGTGGCCCCCGGCGTCCCGCTGCGCGCGCCAAAGGCGGAAACGGCAAACAGGCAGGAAAGCGAAATCAGCATCGCCGTTATCACAAGCCCAAAGGTGAATGTCAGATCAAGTTCCATGCGATGGCCCCCATTAACACTGGGCAAGCCTAACAACCGTAGGGTTAATGGCATGTTAACGGCGTTCGCCCTGCGATAGACGTTGCCGCAAAGTCACGCTTAGGCCTGAAAACGCTCATTCGGGGCGGCGGTTATTCCAACGGGCGCAATCAGCGCCTCGGTTGGCCAAACGGCCTGCACCACGGCGCCGCAGCGTTCAGGCCGCTCTTCCGGGGATAGGAAGGGATCGGTGGAATTGGCAAAGGTCAGCTCTGCGCCAGACCGCTCCAACAGCGTCTTGGCGATGAACAGGCCCAGTCCCATGCCCTCATAATCGGGCCGGCTGTGCAGGTCTTGCGCGGTGCGGCGTGCGCGCACAAACGGATCGCCAATCCGGCCAAGAACCTGCGACGGAAAGCCATCGCCATCGTCAATGATGCGCAGGGTGATGATATCGTCCGACCAATCCGCCTCAATCCAGACCGTCGTCTTTGCGAAATCAACCGCGTTTTGCACAAGGTTGCGCAGTCCATGCACGATCTCGGGGCGCCGCAGGATGACGGGCTGACGAACTGTCGCCCCTGCCGCCGGGGTCACGGTAAACACCAGATTCTTGCCGCGCGCGGCATGCGGCTCTGCCGCTTCGCGCAAAATCGCCTCTAGTGGCGCTTGGCGCAGTTGCAGATCATCTTTCCCGGCGCGACCCATCCCGCGCAGAATATCGCGGCAGCGGTCGGCCTGTTCGCGGATCAGCTGCACATCGGCCAAAGCCTCAGGCATCCCGGCCAGATCCTCAACCAACTCGGTGCTGACCAGTTTGATCGTCGCTAAAGGCGTGCCCAACTCATGCGCGGCCGCGGCCACCACGCCGCCCAGATCGGTCAGCTTTTGCTCCCGCGCCAGCGCCATTTGCGTGGCCAAAAGCGCATCCGCCATGGCCCGCATTTCGGTGGCCACCCGCCGCGCATAGACGCCCAGAAACACAATCCCCACCACGATCGACAGCCAAAACCCAAAGCGAAACAGCGGTGGAATTACGAAAGCAGTCCCATCGGCCAGCAGGATCGGCAGGCTGTACAGCGCCGCCCCCGTCACATAGCCCACTGCAAACAGCCCCAGCCCCAGCGTCGTGCGCAACCGCAACACAGAGGCCGAGATGGTTACCGGCACCAGTATCAACAACGCAAAAGGGTTGGTCAGCCCGCCAGTCAGAAAGATCAGCGCGGCCAGCTGCGTTGTATCAAACAACAGCGTCAGCAACGCCGCCCGCTCTGACAGTCGCGTGCTTTCAGGATAGACAAAGGTGGCAAGCAGATTGGCAATGACCGACACGCCAATCACCAAAAAGCACAGGCCCAGTGGCAGGATCAGGTCAAAATACCGATCCGCCACCGCAATCGTGGCGATCTGGCCCAAAATGGCCATCCAACGCAGAAAAATCAGCGTGCGAAGCCGAACAGAGCTTCGGTCGGGGCCCGATCCCGCAAAGCCCGGTTGTAAGCTGCGCTGCATTGTCAGATTATCCACCCCAGAGATTGCCCCTATGTTAAGGGACGCAAACCCGCCCGGCAATCCAAAGCCACGCAAGAAAAAGGCTGACCATGAAAGATCGCACCTATGCAATCCTTGCCGCCGCCGCCATTGCGGCCCTGATCGGCGGCACTGCCGCTTACCTTTTCTGGCCTGCCGCCCCCACGGGCGACCGGGTCACAGATGCGCTGAACAAATGCCGCATGGGGCAGGTGGGTGGCGGCAGCATTGGCGGGCCGTTCACCTTGGTCAATGGGACCACCGGCGTCACGGTGACCGATAAAGAAGTAATCACAAAGCCAACGCTGATCTATTTCGGCTATACTTTCTGCCCCGATGTCTGCCCGCTGGATATGGCCAACAACGCCGAGGTTGTCGATATTTTGGAAGAGCGCGGCATGGATCTGGGCCTTGCCTTCATCACCGTCGATCCAGAGCGGGACACTGCCCAAGTGGTTGCCGACTTTGCCGCCAACATTCACCCCAAGGCCATTGGCCTGACCGGCACACCCGAACAGATCAAAACCACCGCAGACGCCTATCGCACCACTTATTCCAAACAAGAGTCGGATGATGAGTTCTATCTGGTCAACCACATGGCCTTTACCTACCTGATGGACCCAAAGCACGGCTTCCTTGATTTCTACCGCCACGGCGCCGCGCCAGAGCAGGTCGCGGAAAGTGCCGCTTGTTATATTCAGGCTCTTTCGGGTGAAAATTGACCTGACCGGGTCAACGCCCTAAGTATCTGTCAAGCATGAAAAGGAAATTGCATGGCCGAAGATATCAGTGCCCTTCTGGGGCCCGACCGGACGCTGTTGCTGGTTGATGATGACGAGCCTTTTGTAAAGCGGTTGGCCCGCGCAATGGAAAAGCGTGGCTTCCTTCCCGAAACGGCTGAAAGCGTGGCCGCAGGCAAGATTATTGCCCAGACCCGTCCGCCAGCCTATGCCGTTGTTGATCTGCGGCTGGAAGACGGCAACGGCTTGGATGTCGTTGAAATGCTGCGTGAAAAGCGCCCGGATTGCCGGATTGTGGTGCTGACAGGCTATGGCGCCATTGCCACCGCTGTGGCTGCGGTAAAAATCGGCGCGATTGATTATCTGTCCAAGCCCGCGGATGCCAATGATGTCACCAATGCTTTGTTGGCCACGGGCGAATCCCTGCCCCCGCCCCCGGAAAATCCGATGTCCGCAGACCGCGTGCGGTGGGAGCATATCCAGCGCGTTTATGAGATGTGTGAGCGTAACGTCTCGGAAACCGCGCGAAGGTTGAGCATGCACCGTCGTACCTTGCAGCGGATTTTGGCAAAACGCAGCCCGAAATAAATCGACAGAATTGCCATATTGCGGCCAATCGTCTATTTGCTACTTACAAAGCCGCAAAAGGATAGAACATGACCATCAATCTTCAGTCCCTTTCCCTTAAAGAGTTGAAAGACCTGCAATCGCAGGTCGCAAAGGCCATTGCCTCTTTCGAAGACCGTAAAAAGAAAGAAGTGCTTGCAGAGCTCGAAGAAAAAGCCCGCGAGATGGGGTATTCCCTGGCCGAACTGACCGGGGCTGCAAAGACCCGCAAGCGCAGCCCGGCCGTGCCGAAATTCGCCAACCCAGCCAATGCGTCTGACACCTGGTCCGGCCGTGGCCGCAAGCCACGCTGGTTTGCCGCAGCCCTTGCCAGCGGCAAAAAGCCCGAGTCGATGGCAATCTGACCTTTAGCACCCGGCCAAAAGTGCCGCGTGTCGTGCTATGAATTCCGCCCGCACCTGTGCGGGCGGTCTTAATTTAATCTCTAACCCGCGCAACAAGGCCGACTGTGGCCGCCCGAACAGCTTGTCGGCCTCGCCTTCGGAAAACCCCGCGATCTGCACCGCCTCCAGCCAGGCGGAAACTCTATCCGCCGCCTTGATCGCCTTCTTGATCGGCGCGGGCAGTGCGGCTGGCAGCCCGAACCGCCGATGCACCGCCGCCGTCAGCCGCTCATCCAAAGCGCCATAATCTGGCCCTACAGCGGCTTTTACCGGCGAAATCATATCGCCAATCACATATTCCGGCGCATCATGCAGCAGTGCGGCCAATTGCCACCGCACCCCCACCTTTGGATTGGCCCGGTCAAACAGCGCCTCCACCAACAGGGAATGTTCTGCCACCGAATAGGGCCAATCCCCCCGAGTCTGCCCGTTCCACCGCGCCACAAAGGCCAGCCCATGGGCAATATCCTCAATCTCGATATCAACGGGCGTTGGGTCCAGCAGATCCAACCTGCGCCCCGACAGCATCCTTTGCCACGCTCTTGGTTGCTTCATCCTATACCCGCTAGTTGTCTGTTCACTGGTTCAATGCTATCTGCCCCGCAATAAAAGGATCAAGGAGCGCGCCGCATGGCCAAGGATTATATTGTAAAAGACATCGCTTTGGCCGACTTCGGTCGCAAAGAGCTGACCATCGCCGAAACCGAAATGCCAGGCCTGATGTCCTGCCGTGAGGAATTCGGCACCACCAAGCCGCTGAAAGGCGCCCGCATCGTCGGCTCTCTGCACATGACGATCCAGACCGCCGTCCTGATCGAAACGCTGACCGCCCTCGGCGCAGACGTCCGCTGGGCGTCTTGCAATATCTTCTCGACCCAGGATCACGCTGCTGCGGCCATCGCCGCTGGTGGAACGCCGGTTTTCGCCGTCAAGGGCCAGACCCTCACTGAGCATTGGGATTACCTCGACAAATCCTTCATGTTCCCCGAAGGCGCGAACATGATCCTTGATGACGGCGGCGACGCCACCCTTTACGTCTTGATGGGCGCCCGTATGGAAGCTGGCGAAGACGTGCTGTCCGTGCCGCAATCCGAAGAAGAAGAATGCATCAAGGTGCAGATCCAAAAGCGGATCAAGGAATCGCCGGGCTGGTTCGCCAAAACCAAAGCCGCCATCAAAGGCGTGTCCGAGGAAACCACAACGGGCGTTCACCGTCTGTATGATTTGCACAAAAAGGGCGAACTGCCTTTCCCCGCTATCAACGTGAATGACTCTGTGACCAAGTCGAAATTCGACAACAAATATGGCTGCAAGGAATCGCTGGTTGACGGCATCCGCCGCGCCACCGACACCATGATGGCCGGCAAGGTCGCCGTGGTCTGCGGTTACGGCGATGTTGGCAAAGGCTCTGCCGCCTCGCTGCAAGGTGCTGGCGCCCGCGTCAAAGTCACCGAAGTTGACCCGATCTGCGCGCTGCAGGCCGCGATGGACGGGTTTGAAGTGGTGCTGCTGGAAGACGTCGTTGCCTCGGCTGACGTGTTCATCACCACCACCGGCAACAAGGACGTGATCCGCATCGAGCATATCCGCGAGATGAAGGACATGGCCATCGTCGGCAACATCGGCCACTTCGACAACGAAATCCAGGTCGCCGCGCTGAAGAACCACAAGTGGACAAACATCAAGGATCAGGTCGACATGATCGAGATGCCCAACGGGCACCGCATCATCCTGCTGTCCGAAGGCCGCCTGTTGAACCTTGGCAACGCCACCGGCCACCCGTCTTTCGTGATGTCGGCCAGCTTCACCAACCAGGTGCTGGCGCAGATCGAGCTGTGGACCAAGGGCGACGAGTACAAGCCCGGCGTCTACATCCTGCCGAAAGAGCTGGACGAGAAAGTCGCCCGCCTGCACCTGAAAAAGATCGGCGTGAAACTGACCGAGCTGCGCAAGGATCAGGCCGATTACATCGGCGTGTCGGTTGATGGCCCGTTCAAAGCTGACCACTACCGCTACTAATCGCCCCTGCGGCAGCAAAAGATCAAAGGGCCGGGGGCGCAGTGCCTCCGGCCTTTTCCTATCCCAGACCATTCAATGACCCGAATCATTCCCCCGCCAAAGCCGCTGCATGCTGCGAAAGACTTGCATGCATAGGTTAGAAAAAATAGCATGAAGGCGGTCACGATACGGGATCCCATCGCATGTCGAACGCCTCACCCCGCCGGGATCTAAGTCTGAAATGGCTAGAGGTGTTTCGCATCTGCGCCACCAAAGGCTCGCTTCAGGCCGCCGCCGAAGAGACCGGCTTGTCGATCAGCACCGTCTCGCATCACCTCAGCAGCCTTGAGGATAATCTGGGCGTCAAACTGTTCGACCACTCCCGCCGCCCCATGCTGGTCACCCCGACCGGCCGCGCCTTTCTGCGCAAGATCGAAGGCGCTTTGCACGATATCCGCACCGCTAAGGCCGAAGCCTCGGCTGGCAGCCTTGAAAACGCCAGCTACCTGCGGATCGGCATCGTCGACGATTTCGACAGCTTTCTTGCGCCGCGTCTGGCCGTCTATCTGTCTGAAATCATGCCGCAATGCGATTTCTCCTATCATACCGATTGGAGCCACGCGATCCTCCGGATGCTGCGCAACCGAGAGTTGGATCTGGGCGTGGTCGCCTATTCCTCCGAGACGATGCTGGATCTTGAGGACCACCCCTTTCTGCGCGACCCTTTCGTGATCATCACGCCAAAGGGGCAGGGCCTCAGCCCGATGGATCTGCTGCAAGGCAAATCAAACCTGTCCTTTCTGCGCTTTTCCAGCGCCCTCTTCGTTGGCAAACAGATCGACACCCATCTGCGCCGCCTAAGCCTGTCTTTGCCGAACCATTTCGAATGCGCCAACAGTAACACCCTGATGGCAATGGTCGCGGCGGGCTCAGGCTGGTCGATTACCACGGCGCTGCATTACGCCCACGGATTGCAGTTTCAGGACGATGTAGACGTGCACCGCTTTCCCGGCAAAAGCTTTGCGCGGACAATGTCGGTTGTCTCAACGCCGGATTGTTCCCGCTCGGTCGTGGCCCAAGTCCGCGTCAAGATGCGCGAACTTCTGGAAATCAGCACGCTGCCGGGCATCCATGACAAGCTGCCTTGGCTGACAGACAGCTTTACCCTGATTGAATAGCGATCACGCCCTGGCGCACTCCGCTAAACTGCGAACATAATTTCCAATTGATCGAACTCGTTGCTGGCCCGTTGCCGCGCACGGCTACTTTCTCGCAATGTCATGGCGAAAGTGAAAAGGGCCAAGGCAATGAAGTCCAGAACCAAGGTTGTCATCATCGGCGGCGGGATCGCCGGATGCTCAACCCTGTATCACCTGACCCAAGAAGGCTGGAGCGATGTCGTCCTGATTGAGCGGGATGAGCTGACCTCTGGCACCACATGGCATTCGGCGGCGCAGGTCACCAACTTTGGCATGACCCAGACCATGGTCGGGCTGAAATCACACTCCATCGCGCTGTATAAACGCTTGCGCGATGATCCGGCCTATCCGGTCGGCTATCATCACGGCGACGGCGGCATCCGGCTGGCCAACACGCCCCAGCAGATGCAGGGCTATCGCCACTTTGCTTCAATGGCGCGGGGCATGGGCGTCGAATTTGAGGTAATCGACGCCGCCGAATGCGCCCGCCGCCATCCGCTGATCTCGACCGATAACCTTTTGGGCGGCCTCTGGGATGGCGAAGATGGCGACATTGACCCCGCCCAACTGTGCCAAGCCCTGGCCTTCCACGCCCGCAAAGCTGGGGCCGAAGTCTACCGCAACACCGCCGTCACCGCCCTGACCCAGCACAAGGATGACACTTGGACAGTTGAAACCACCCAAGGCCCCATCGACGCTGATATCGTCGTCAACGCCTGCGGCTACCGCGTGAACGAAGTGGCCGCGATGATGGGCGTGCATCACCCCGTCGCCTCCATGGAACACCAGTATTTCGTGACCGAGGATATCCTGGCAATCGTCGCCGCTGGCCACCGGATGCCGCTGCTGCGTTGCCCGATCAGCGACTATTATTGCCGACAGGAAAAGAACGGCCTTCTGGTCGGGTTCTATGAACAAGGCTGCAAGACTTGGGGCATGGATGGGATCGACCCCAAGTTTACTAACGCCCTGTGCCCCGATGATCTGGATCGGGTGATGGACGTGCTGGAAGGCGCCTTTGCCCGGATGCCCGCGCTGGCCGATGTGGGTATCAAACGCGTGGTGAACGGTCCCATCACCTACACAATCGACGGCGCGCCGCTGGTCGGCCCGATCCCCGGCAAACGCAACGCATTCTGCATCATCGGCCTGCGCGCAGGCTTGGGCGAAGGCGGCGGCCACGGCTGGCTCTTGGCCCAACAGATCGTTCATGGAGAGGCTTGCTTTGACACATGGGTCATCGACCCCCGCCGCTTTGCGCCCCACACAAACGTCGAACTGACCGCGCTGAAAGCGGTTGAGGATTATCAAAACGAATTCCGCTTTCACTTCCCCCACGAACACCGCCCCGCTGGCCGCCCCGCCAAGACCACGCCCCTGACCCCGATCATGGCCGCCGAGGGGGCGGAGTTTACTGTGGTGAATGGGTGGGAGCGGGTCGATTACATCAAACCCAGTCCCGATTTTCACCCCACCCTTGGTTTCAACTTCGACGAGGCCTTTGATCTGGTCGCCGCCGAAGTCAAAGCCGTGCAAACCAGCGTCGGCCTGTGCGAGGTCAACGGATTCAACCGGATCGAAATCACCGGCGCAGACCGTCACACATTCCTTGATCGCATGCTCTGCGGCCACGTCACCAAGCGGGCAGGGCGGGTGGGTCTTGGCTATCTGTTGAACCACCACGGCTGCATCAAGGCAGAGGCGACCATCGGCAACATTCCCGCCAGTGACCGGGGGCCGGACCGCGTCTGGTATGGCTCTGCCGCCGCCAGCGAATTGCACGATATGGATTGGCTGCGCGCCAATCTGAACAGCAGCGAAGACGTGCAGCTGCGCAGCCTGACCAACGATCAAACGATCCTTGTTCTGGCAGGCCCCAAGGCGCGCGATGTCCTCTCAGCCTGCGCGCGCGGCGATTGGTCAAAAGCCGCCTTCCCTTGGCTTAGCTTGCGCGAATGCTTCATCGGCTTCGCCCCCGCCACCGTGCTGGGCGTCAGCTTTTCCGGCGAACGCGCCTTTGAAATCCACATCCCCAATGCTTCGCTTTACGCGGCATATCTGGCCCTGCGCAAAGCAGGCAAGGCGCATGGCCTGCGCCTGTTCGGCGCCCGCGCGGTTGAGTCGATGCGGATGGAAAAGGGCTTTTTGCACTGGAAAGCCGAGCTTCTGACCGAATTCGACCCTTTCGAGACCGGGCTGGACCGCTTTGTAAAACTCGACAAGGGCGATTTCATCGGCAGCGCGGCCCTTGTCGCCCGCAAGACCAAAGGCCCAGCCAAAAAGCTGGTCACGCTAAAGATCAACGCCAGCCACGCCCCGGCCTGCGGCGGGGCCTCTCTGATGCGCGGCGAAAAGGTCGTCGGCACCATCACCTCTGCCGCTTGGGGCCACCGCTTGGGCCTGAACCTCGCCTACGCCTTCGTTGATCCCGCAAGGGTCAACCCTGGCACTGCGATGCAACTTGACATGTATGGTGACATGATCGCTGCCGAAGTGATCCCCGCCTCTCCCTATGATCCCGCCCATGCCCTGATGCGTGGCTGACCCCAAATCCAAAAAGGAACACGCCATGCACCTGTCCCGCTTTCCCCGTGTCCGTCTTGCCCACCTGCCCACCCCGCTAGAGCCGATGCACCGGCTGTCCAAAGATCTGGGCGTTGAAATCTGGATCAAGCGCGACGATTGCACCGGCATGTCCACCGGCGGCAACAAGACCCGCAAACTGGAATTCCTGATGGCCGAAGCGATCGAGCAAGGCGCCGATATGGTGATGACCCAAGGCGCCACGCAAACCAACCACGGCCGCCAGACCGCCGCCTATGCCGCCAAACTGGGCCTCGCCTGCCATATCCTGCTCGAAGACCGCACCGGCTATAACCACCCCAGCTACAACCACAACGGCAACGTGTTGCTGGATCACCTGCACGGCGCCACGACCGAGAAATTCGCCGCCGGTCACGACATGCCCGCCGAGATGGAGCGGGCCGCCGAAAAGATGCGCGCCAAGGGCAAAACCGTCTATGTCATTCCGGGCGGCGGCTCCAACCCCACTGGCGCGCTGGGCTATGTGAATTGCGCGTTTGAGCTGGTGTCTCAGGCCAATGATGCAGGCTTGCGCATTGACCGGCTGGTGCATGCCACTGGGTCATCGGGCACCCAAGCCGGGCTGGTGACGGGCATGTGCGCGATGAATGCGCAGATTCCGGTGCTGGGCATCGGCACCCGCGCGCCGCAGCCACGGCAGGAACAGATGGTCTATGACCTCGCCTGTCGCACCGCCGATAAACTGGGCTGTGCAGGCGTGGTGAAACGTGAGGATGTGGTGGCCAACACCGATTATGTCGGCGACGGTTACGGCCTGCCAACCGAAAGCGGCATTGCCGCGATCCGCATGTTTGCCGAGTTGGAAGGCATCCTTTTGGACCCGTGCTATTCCGCCAAGGGTGCTGCGGGTCTGATTGATCTGGCGCGCAAGGGCGCATTCAAGGATCAGCGGATTGTCTTCCTGCACACCGGCGGTGCTGCCGCCCTTGGGGGCTATGACTTTGCCTTTGATAACGCCAAAAGCTGGGTCAATATTTGACCGGCGCGTGGGCGGTGACGGCATGACCCGGGTTGTGGGCATTCTGGGTGGCATGGGCCCCGAGGCGACGATCCTGTTGCAGCAACGGCTGCTTGCCTGCGTGCAGGCCCGCGATGACGCGGATCATCTGCCGCTGCTGATCGACATGAACCCGCAGGTGCCGTCGCGTATTGCGCATCTGATCGACGGCACCGGAGCAGACCCTGCGCCCGTGCTGGCCGCCATGGCGCGGCGGCTGGAACATGCGGGGGCGACGGCTTTGGCCATGCCCTGCAACACCGCGCATCACTATGCGCCGCAGATCGCGGCGGCGGTGTCGATTCCGTTTCTGAACATGGTTGACCTGTCGGTCGCGGTGGCCGCGCAACGGCTGGGCCGGGGCGCTATGGTTGGCTTCCTCGCATCGCCAGCGGTGCGCCGGGCAGGGGTGTTTGACGCAGCCTTAAAGGCCGCAGGCCTGACCGCCCTTTGGCCCCAAGACACCGACGCCCTTCTAATCGCCATACGCGCGATCAAGGCGGGCAACGCGACCGATCGGGCGCGCCAGATCCTGACCAAAGCAGGCGACGACCTCGCCACCAACGGCGCCGCGATGATCTTCATCGCCTGCTCCGAATTCTCGATCCTCGCGCCCTCGCTTTCCTTTGCGGTGCCCACCCTCGACACCATCGATGTCCTTGCCGGGGCCATCCGTGACCACACCTTGATGAGATGAGCGAACACCATGGCCATCACCTACCTTAAATCAGCCCCCCCGCGCCCCTTGGTCGAAAACCGCGACATCCGCGATATCGTCGCGGTCATGCTGGCCAATATCGACCGCGATGGCGAAACCGCCGTGCGCCACTATGCCGAAACGCTGGATGGCTGGACGGGCGAAATCGCCCTGTCAGACACCGCCCGCAAAGCCGCCTGTGACCGCGTGCCTGACAGCCTGAAAGACGACATCCGCTTTGCCCATTCCAACATCCACCGCTTTGCCGAGGCGCAAAAGGCCACGATGACGGAATGTGAGGTGGAGCTGATGCCCGGCCTGATCACCGGGCAAAAGCTGATCCCGGTTTCCAGTGCTGGCTGCTATGTGCCAGGCGGGCGCTACAGCCATATCGCCAGTGCGCTGATGACGATTACCACGGCCAAGGTGGCGGGTGTGCCCCACATCACCGCCGTCTCGCCCACCCGGCCCGGCATTGGCATCCCCGATGCCATCGTTTTTGCGATGGATCTGGCGGGGGCCGATCTGATCCTGAATCTGGGCGGCGTGCAGGGCATTGCCGCCATGGCGCAAGGCTTGTTTGGTGCCCAACCTGCCGATATCCTTGTCGGCCCCGGCAACAGCTATGTGGCAGAGGCCAAGCGGATGCTGTTTGGCAAAGTCGGCATCGACATGTTCGCAGGCCCCACCGATTCGCTGGTGCTTGCCGACGCATCCGCCTCAGCCGAAACCGTCGCCTGGGATCTGGTCAGCCAGGCCGAACATGGGGCCGATAGCCCGGTCTGGCTGGTCACCACCGACCGGACCCTTGGCGAAACCGTGATGGTGTGGGTGGCCGCGTTGATTGACAGCTTGCCCGAACCCAACGCCTCAGCCGCGCGCAGCGCATGGGAAGACCGCGCCGAAGTCGTACTGTGCGACAGCCGCGAAGAGGCGGCAGAGGTGTCCGACCGCTACGCCCCCGAACACCTGCATGTGCAGGCGGCCGATCTGGATTGGTGGCTGGATCGGCTGCAATCCTATGGCTCTTTGTTCTTGGGTCAGCAAACCACCGTGTCTTTCGGTGACAAAACCGCCGGGCCGAACCACGTTCTGCCCACCAGCGGCGCCGCGCGCTATACCGGCGGGCTTTCGGTCCACAAATTCACCAAAACAGTCACCTGGCAACGCTGCGACGACCGGGCCGCGCATGAATTGGCCCTGCGCACCGCGCGGATCAGCCGGGTCGAAGGCATGGAAGGCCACGCCCGCGCGGCTGAGTTGCGGCTTGGTGCTGTGGCCTGGTCTTGATCCCGGAAGCGCCCAAGAAAGCCGCACCCCTGCCGCAAGAATTGACCAACAGGTCAACGCCTCCAAAATGCGCCGCCAGTAGTTCGAACTTTTCGAAGCAGTAATTCTTATTTACCAGGATGTTTGAGTTTTGTTGGACAAACGAAGACCGAGATAGCGAAATGTCTCAAGTCGTTCGAAATGGCGATCAGGGCCGCGATCATGACGGCCAAACAGCACAGGGGGAATTCAAGATGACATTCAAAACAGCAAGACACACTCTGGCAGCTTTGTCGGCGTCCGTCGCCTTTCTTGGCGGCACGCAAGCGATGGCTGAAAGCATCACGGTGGCCTATTTTCTGGAATGGCCGATGCCGTTCGAATACGCCAAACAGATGGGCACCTATGAGAAAGAAATGGGCGTCGAGATCAACTGGGTCACCTTTGAAAGCGGCGTGAAGATGTCGGCGGCCATGGCCTCGGGCGATGTGCATCTTTCGGTCAGCCAGGGCCTGCCGCCCTTTGTGGTGGCCACCAGTGCCGGGCAAGACCTTCAGATGCTGGATGTGGCTGTCAGCTACGCCGACAACGACAATTGCGTCGTGCAATCCGCGCTGGAAATCACCAAGGACAACGCCGCCGAACTGGCGGGCAAAAAGGTGGCGGTCCCATTGGGCACCGCCGCGCATTACGGCTTCCTCAAGCAGATGGAGCATTTCGGCGTTGATATCACCACGATGGAAGTGGTTGATATGGACCCGCCAGACGGCGCCGCTGCCTTTGCGCAAGGATCGGTTGATATGTTCTGCGGCTGGGGCGGTTCGCTGCGCCGCGCACTGGAAAGCGGCAATGTTCTGATCACCGGCGATGAAAAGACCGAGTTGGGGATTTTGGTGTTCGACGTCACCTCTGGCCCGTCCGGTTGGGTCAGCGAGAATGGCGATCTGGTCGCTAAATTCCTGAAGGTAACGGCAGACGCCAACGCAATGTGGGCCGATCCGGCAAACCACGCCGAAATGCTGCCGATTATCGCCAAAGATGCCGGCATGGACGAAGCCGCCACCGCCGAGACGATGGCAACTTTCTCCTTCCCAACGGTTGAAGACCAACTGGGGGCGAAATGGTTGGGCGGCAATGCCCAGACCTTCATGAAGGGCGTCGCGGACGTGTTCATTCAGGCGGGCAGCATTGATGCCGCACTGGACAGCTATGACAGCACCGTCAACACCGCACCGCTGGCCGCCGCAGGCAAGATGTAAGCCAGAAAATCGGGGCGGCAGAGCCAATCTGCCGCCCCCTATGACCCCCGGCCCTTCGGTCAGCGAAGCGCCGCAATTCCTTGATGCGAATGGACACTGCGGGTCATGTCAGGACTATCCATCCAGAATATCTCGATGCGGTTCGACCTGCCCAATGGCAGCTCTGTGCAGGCCCTGCAAAACGTCTCGCTGGATCTGAAACCGGGGGAACTCCTTAGCGTCCTTGGCCCCTCGGGTTGCGGCAAAACCACCCTTCTGAACATCCTCGCCGGTTTCCTTGCCCCGACCGAGGGCCGGATAGAGATGAACGGCCACACCGTTACCGGCCCCGATGCCGAGCGGGGCATGGTGTTCCAGCAAGGTGCTTTGTTCGAATGGATGAATGTGCGTGAAAACGTCAGCTTTGGCCCCCGGATGCGCGGCCAGAAAGAGGCGCAATGGAAAGATCAGGTGGATCATCTGATCAGCGTGACCGGCCTTGGCGCCTTTTCCGACAAGGCGATTTATGAACTGTCCGGCGGCATGCAGCAGCGCGTGGCCCTGGCCCGCTGCCTTGCCAACAACCCCGACGTGATCTTGATGGACGAACCCTTGGGCGCGCTGGACGCGCTGACCCGCGAAAAGATGCAAGGGCTGGTGCTGAAGCTGTGGAAGGAAACCGGCAAGACCATCATCCTGATCACCCATTCGGTTGAAGAGGCGCTTTTGTTGGGCGAACGCCTTGTGGTCATGGCCCCGCGCCCCGGCCGGATCCACAAGGAATACCGCTTGCCTTTCGCTGAAATGGGCGTGAATTCAGACCTGCGGGCGGTCAAAAAGGCCCCTGACTACGCCAAAACCCGCGAAGAAATTCTGGGGATGATCTGGGATATGGAAGAAGAAATCATGGGCCGATCAGGGGATGCACAATGACCGGCTTTATGATCCTGCTGGTCTATATTGCCATCTTCATCGGCTCTTTCTTCGTCATCCGCGCATTGGTCCGCCGCAAGGCGAATGGCTTTACCGCGCGCAAAACCGTCACCTTCGGCGATGAATCGGCGGTTGAGGCGAACCGCTTCGCCTCGATGATCTCGGTGGCGACCATCTTTTTGATCTGGGCCGCCTTCACCGGCTCCTCGCTTGTGCCCAGCTTTTTGCACGCGCCGGGCCCCTTTGTCGGCGACACCAGCTTTACCTACACCCTGCAAGACGCCACCGGCGCCCGCGATGACGCCACGGTGCATGTATCTGTCGTCAAATTCGGGCAGGAATTGGTTGATCCAACGGTTGATGCCGGCCCCGGTTTTGCCAAGGATGACGGGGTGGCGATGATCGCCTCGCGCAGTGTTACCATCCTGTTTGATGCCAATGATGATGCCACCCGCAAAGACGGCGCCCGCGTTGTGGCCATCGACGGGGTCGCCATCGGCGCCGATGCCGCCATCACCACTGCCGCAGGCCGCTTTGCCCTGACCGACAAAGACGCCATCAGCTTTACCCCGCCAAGTGGCTTGCAGATGGAGCCGATCTGGCTGCCCGCCCCCGAAGCCGTGGTGCAACGCCTGGGCGAAATCGCTGCCACTGAATATCGCGGCAGCAGCCTGTGGAAGCACCTGGGCTATTCGCTGTTTCGGGTGATCGCGGGCTTTATCCTTGGTGCGCTTTTGGGCATCCCCTTGGGCTATGCGATGGGCCTCAGCAACTGGTTCCGCGGCTGGTTTGAACCGATCGTAGAATTCATGCGCCCGGTGCCACCCTTGGCCCTGATCCCCTTGGTCATCATCTGGTTCGGCATTGGCGAGACGGGCAAAATTTTCCTTCTCTTCCTCGCCTCGCTCTGGATCATGGCAATCTCGGCGCGGGCCGGGGTGTCGGGGGTGAACATCACCAAGGTCCACGCCGCCTATTCGCTGGGCGCCAGCAAAACCCAGATCCTGCGCCACGTCATCGTGCCCAATTCCCTGCCCGAAATTTTTACCGGCGCAAGGCTCGCCATGGGCGTCTGCTGGGGCACCGTTGTCGCCGCAGAACTGGTGGCCGCCTCCGAAGGGGCGGGGATGATGATCATGGCCGCGTCAAAATTCCAGCTGACCGATATCGTGCTGATGGGCATCATCCTGATCGGCGTTATCGGGTTCGGAATTGACGTGCTGATGCGCCGCGCCGAACGCTTTCTAGTGCCATGGAAGGGCCGCAGCTGACCCGCAACCCGCTATAGGGCAAGCGTCATCCGCTCACCCCAGCGCGTAGCCCGCGCCCCGAACCGTCCGGATCGGATCGCTGCCGCCGTATTGCATCAGCGCCTTGCGCAAACGCCCGATGTGAACGTCAACCGTGCGGGTATCCACAAAGATCTCGCTTCCCCAAACCAGATCCAGCAGCTGATCACGGCTGAAAACGCGGCCGGGCCGTTCCATCAACCGGCTCAGCAGGCGGAACTCTGTCGGCCCCAGCTTCAGTTCCTGATTGTTGCGGCTGACCCGGTGCTGCTCGGGATCAAGAACAACATCCTCAAACACCATCTCCACACCCGAAACCGCCGATTGAGTGCGGCGCAGTTGCGTGCGGACCCGGGCGATCAATTCAACGATCGAATAGGGCTTGATCACATAATCATCCGCCCCGGTTTCCAACCCCCGCACGGTATCGACCTCATCCGACCGCGCCGACAGCATGATGATCGGAATAGCGCGCGTCTCTTCGCGGCTTTTCAGCTGGCGGCAAACCTCGATCCCGCTGACCAAAGGCATCATCCAGTCAAGGATCACCAGATCCGGCACCGCTTCGGCAATCATCAGCAAGGCCTCTTCGCCATTGCCCGCTGCGCGCACCGCAAACCCTTCCTTCTCCAGATTATAGGTCAGGATCTCTCTTTGCGCTGGCTCATCCTCTACCACCAGCACTTGCGCCTTCATTCGCGACATCCCCTAAACCCCCGACACATCCGATGTCGTGTCAGCCTTGGCTCTGGCCTCTTCCGGCTGCTTGCCCGTTGCCAGATAAATCACCTGCTCGGCGATCGAGGTCACATGATCCCCCATCCGCTCGGTGTTCTTGGCAATGAAATGCAGGTGCAGGCAGGCCGTGATCTTGCGCGGATCTTCCAGCATAAAGGTCAACAATTCGCGGAACAGCGCGTTATACATCTGATCCACATCCTGATCCCGCGCGATCACATCGGCGGCCAAGGCGGCATCGCGGTTGATATAAGCGTCCAGCGCATCCTTCAGCATCGCCTGCACAGACCGCGTAATCCGCCGCAGCGTGCCAATGCTTTCCGTTCTTTGATCGCCCTGCGACAGCCCCTCACTGCGCTTGGCCATGTTCTTGGCATAGTCGCCAATCCGCTCCAGATTGCCGCTGATCTTGATCACGCTCAGCACCAGCCGCAGATCAATCGCCGTCGGCGCGCGCAAAGCGATGATCCGGGCCGCGCCTTCATTGATCGCCTCTTCCAGATCGTCAATCTGTGCATCGGCGGCGCGCACTTGCCCCGCCAGATCAGTATCGCGGTTTTCCAAAGCCGTCATGGCCTGTTGAATGGCGTCTTCGACCATCCCGCCCATCTTCATGATCTTGGCCTGCACCGCCGCCAGATCATTGTCAAAAGCTGATGAGATATGGGCGTTTGTCATGATTTATCCAATCCTGCCAGTGATATAGCTTTCGGTTCTTGGGTCTTCGGGCGCGGTAAAGATCCGGTCGGTATCGCCGTATTCCACCAGACTACCAAGGTGAAAGAACGCAGTCTTCTGGCTGATCCTTGCAGCCTGCTGCATCGAATGGGTCACGATCACCACGCAATAGTTTTGCCGCAGATCGGCAATCAACTCTTCGATCTGGGCGGTGGCAATGGGGTCCAGCGCCGAACAGGGTTCATCCATCAACAACACCTCGGGCGCGGTCGCGATGGCCCGCGCGATGCACAACCGCTGTTGCTGGCCGCCTGACAATCCAGTGCCGGGGCTGTGCAAGCGGTCTTTCACCTCATTCCACAGCGCCGCCTTGCGCAGCGCGCCTTCCACAATCCCCGCCAGATCCTCTTTGCTGCGCGACAATCCATGGATTTTCGGCCCATAAGCCACATTGTCAAAGATCGATTTCGGGAAGGGATTGGGTTTTTGAAACACCATCCCCACCTTGGCGCGCAGTTGCACCGGATCCACCCGCCGGTCATAGATATCTTCGCCGTCAATGCGGATATCGCCTTTGACGCTACAGATATCAATCGTGTCGTTCATCCGGTTCAAACAGCGCAGAAATGTTGATTTGCCGCAGCCCGACGGCCCGATAAACGCGGTCACTGTATTGGGCGCAATCTCGACCGAGACATCGTTGATGGCGACTGAATCGCCATAGCGCACCCAGACATTCTGGGCCGAAATCTTGCTTTGCGTCATGATCGGGCTTTCGCTCATGGATATATCTTTCATAGTTTACCACCGCCGCTCAAACCGGCGGCGCAACAGAACGGCGACAGTGTTCATCACCGCCAGAAACAAAAGCAGCGTGATAACGGCGGCAGAGGCGCGCTCTACAAAGCCGGGATCGGCGCGTTGCGTCCAGTTGAAAATCTGCACGGGCAGGGCGGTTGCCGCCTCACCAAACAGACCCGCGCCTTCGGTATAGGCCGCCGGGTATTCGCGCACAAAGGCCACCATGCCGATCAACAACAGGGGCGCTGTTTCGCCCAAAGCCTGCGCCAGCCCGATGATCGTCCCAGTCAGAATTCCGGGGGCGGCCAACGGCAAGACATGGTGAAACACCGATTGCATCTTGCTGGCCCCCACACCCAAAGCCGCGTCGCGGATGGATGGCGGCACCGCCTTCAGCGCCGCCCGTGTGGCGATGATGATGGTGGGCAGGGTCATCAGCGTCAGCACCAGCCCGCCGACCAGCGGCGAAGATTGGTTCAGCCCGGCAAAGTTGATAAAGATCGCAAGCCCCAGGATCCCGAACACGATCGACGGCACGGCCGCCAGATTGGCAATATTCACCTCGATCAGATCCGAGAGGCGGTTTTTCGGCGCGAATTCTTCCAGATAGATCGCCGTCGCCACGCCAATCGGCAATGACAGCACCAAAACCACCGCCATCATGTAAAGCGAGCCCAGAATGGCAACCCCCAACCCCGCCGCCTCTGGCCTCTGATCGCTGGCATCGGGCGCGGTCAGAAAGGCCCAGTTGAAATGAGTGCTGATCACCCCCGCATCCGCCAGCGCCTGCGCCACCTGTAACGCCTCGGGCGAGGTGTTGCTGTCCAGCGCCGCACTTTCCATCGTGACGCGGCTCTTGAAATAACCATCAATCCGGCCCTCGGCCAGCACCTCCAGCGTGACGGTGCCGCCAATCAGATCGGGGTTGGCCAGCACAAGATCACGCAAGGTGGCGGCGGCCTCTTTGCTGATCATCCCGGCAATATCCTTGTCGGACGCCGTGGTGGAAATACCCAGATCTGCCATCTTGGCCAGCAAGGCATCGCGCAATAGCGGCGTATAGCCGATGGTCGTGACTTTAGCCATCACGGCCGGGTCGCGGGCACCGGATTTGTCCAGCTTGGCTTCGGGCAGGGCAATCTCCAGCGTGATATAAGTCTGGCGAAAGCCGCTAAGCCCGCTGGTCAGAACAGAGGTCAGCAAGATCACAATCGCCAGTGCCGCGATGCCGATGGCCGCCAGCCCATAGGCGCGAAACCGGGCCTCGGCAGCATTGCGGCGCTTGGTGCGGCTATCGGTGGTCAGCAAGGAAGAGGTCATTCGTATTGCTCCCGATATTTCCGCACGATCACCAGCGCCAGCACGTTCAGGCACAAGGTAAAGGTGAACAAGGTCAACCCAAGCGCAAAGGCCACCAGCGTCTCCGGGCTGGCAAAATCCGTGTCACCGGTCAGCTGGCTGACGATCTTGACGGTGATCGTCGTCATCGCCTCAAACGGGTTCAAGGACAGCCGCGCGGCGGTCCCTGCGCCCAGCACAACGATCATCGTCTCGCCAATCGCGCGGCTGGCGGCCAGCAGAATGGCCCCCACAATACCGGGCAGCGCGGCGGGGATAATCACCTGCCGGATGGTCTCTGATTTGGTCGCCCCCAACCCCAGCGATCCATCGCGCATCGCCTGCGGCACGGCGTTGATGGTGTCATCCGACAAAGACGACACAAACGGGATCAGCATGATCCCCATCACCAATCCCGCCGTCATGATGGATGAGGCAGAGTCGCCCAACCCCATCGGCTGGGCAAAGTAATCGCGCATCAACGGGCCAACCGTGATCAGCGCAAACAACCCGTAAACGATGGTCGGAATCCCGGCCAACACCTCGATCATCGGCTTGGCGATGCTGCGCATCCGGGGGCTGGCATATTCCGCCAGATAGATCGCGGCAAACAAGCCCACCGGCACCGCAAAGGCCAGCGCGATGGCGCTGACATACAGCGTGCCCCACAACAGCGGTAGGATACCAAGCGAGGAATTGCCCCGGAAATTCGGCGACCATTCGGTTGAGAAAAAGAAATCCTGCCAGGCGTATTGGCCAAAGAACTGCGTCGCCTCGAAAACCATCGACAGCACAATTCCCGCCGTGGTCGCGATGGCGATGCTGGAGGCGGCAATCAACAGCGCCCGGATCCACGCCTCAGACGCCAGACGCGCCCGAAATCCAAGAGAAGACCGCAGCACAGCCCCAGCGCAGCCCAGCAAAGCAACAACCAAAACCCCCCAGTATACCGTAGACGCCGAAATCGTCGCGGCCCCCTGACGATCCCCGATCAGGCGTACCAAAGACAGCAGCAGAAACACGGCCAGTGCCGGCACCATAACGCTGAAAAACGCGTTCGACCCATGCGCCCTTGGCAGCGCCGCCAACCTGCGGACATCACCGGCACAGGCCAGCTTGGCCCGGGCCGTGGCACCGAAAAGGCCCGCAAGGGCCAGACCGATCACCAGAACCGGCAAGGAAAACAGAACGTCAAAAATCCACATCTCAGCAGCTTTCCAAGGGGAGTGGGGGCAGAGCGCAAATAGCGCCCTGCCCTTGGTCTTACATGCCGCCCAACAGCGCACGGTTTTCCACGGCAGTTTGGGTTGCCGCCAGATCTGGGTCTGACACCAGACCATACTCTGCCAAGGGGCCATCCGGGCCCGCCATGTCATCGCTGACAAAGAACGCCACGAACTCCGGCAGCCCGGCAATCACATCCAGATGCGCCGCCTTGACATAGAAATACAGCGGCCGCGACACCGGATATTCTCCGGTCGAGATGCTTTCCCTCGAAGGCACAACCCCCGACATGGTGGCAACCTGCAACTTGTCGGTGTTGTTATCATAGAACGCCAGACCGAATACCCCGATCCCGTTCACATCCGCCGCAATCCGGGCCAGCGTCTCGGTGTAATCGCCATCCACATCAACCGAACGCCCATCGGTGCGCACCGCCATGCAGGCCTCTTCGGCGGCATCTTCGTCACCGCCCTTGATCGCCGTAATCGCCTCCAGCGCGCCGGTATCCTTGCAGCCCTGCAACAGCACCTTTTCCTCAAACACTTCGCGCGTGCCGTGCTTGGTGCCGGGGATAAAGGCCTGAATTGGCTGGTCTGGCATCGCGACGTTCACGGCCGACCAGGTCAGGTTGCCATTGGCCACCATCGCGCCATCCACCGGCAATTCAGCCACCAGCGCCAGATACCAATCCGCTGGGGTAAAGGCGAAAGCCTTGCCGTTGATGTCGCTGGCAAAGACAATCCCGTCATAGCCCAAGCGCACTTCCATGATCTCTGTCACGCCGTTGGCAGCGCAAACTTCAACCTCTGCAGGGCGCATCGCCCGGCTGGAATTCGCGATGTCGATGGTGTTTTCACCGACGCCTTCGCAAAACCGCTTCAACCCGGCAGAAGAGCCGCCCGATTCCACAACCGGCGTAGGGAATTCGAAATTCTCGCCAAAGGCCTCGGCCACGATGGCCGCATAGGGCAAGACGGTGGACGAACCGGCAACCTGCACATTATCGCGGGCCAGGGCGGCCATCGGGCACAAAGCCGCAAGGGCCAAGGTCGAAAGAGAGATCTTTGCAACTGACATGGTGACTCCTGTCATTTCCATTTCAAGACCGCAGCAGACGCGGCCGTGCCGCGCTTATCGGCCGGCCTTGCTGCGGTTTTGCGACAGGTCTGTTACAGTTTTATGACATCAAGCCGGGGCGGCACCGGCCAAGCCGTCCCTGTCATCCCCAACAGGCAGAATGACGGTGAATTGCGACCCTTCGCCCGGCTGGCTGGCAATCTTCAACCGCCCACGATGCCGGTTCAGAATATGCTTCACAATAGCCAGACCCAGCCCGCTGCCACCCAAAGCGCGGCTTCGGTGATCATCCGCCCGATAAAACCGTTCGGTCAGGCGCGGCAGATGGATCGGGTCTACCCCGCGGCCACGGTCCGCTACTTCGATTGCGATTGCAGGCCCTCGCAATACCGGATCATGCAGCACGGCCTGCGCCGTGATTGAGACAACCTGATCCGTATCGCCATATTTGATCGCGTTCTCGATCAGGTTAAGGAACACCTGCAACAGCTGATCGGCGTCACCCTTCACCTGCACCGGCTGTGATCCGGCATCGAACCGCAGGGTTACATTCCTGTCCCGCGCCACCGGGGTCAGGGTGTCGCCCGCGGTCCTCAGCACATCGCGCAAGTCAAAGCGCAGGGTCGGGCGCATCCGTTCGCGCGACTCAACCCGGCTTAACGACAACAAGCTGTCAACAAGCCGGTTCATCCGATCCGCTTCGCTTGCCATGATGGTCAAGAACCGCTCTGCTGCTGCGGCATCCCCCCGGGCCGACCCACGCAGGGTTTCAATAAACCCCGTCATCGCGGTCAGCGGCGTGCGCAATTCATGGCTGACGTTCGAGACGAAATCGCGGCGCATCTGTTCGGCCCGCTCCATTTCCGTCCGGTTCTGAAACGTCAGCAAGATCAGATCGCTCTGCGCGACGGCCTGCACATGGACGGCGTAAAAGACATCATTGCCGTATTCGACAACCTGATACGTCAGGTTGCGCGACGTGCCGTTCTGCAAGCACTGCTCCACCGCCTCCACCACAGAAGGATGGCGCAGGGTCGTGGTGAAATGGCGGCCAACGGCGGCCCGGCCAAACATCTGCTCTGCCCCGGCATTCAAGGCCACGATCTCTGCGCCGGGCCCGATGACCAGCGACGATAGCGGGAAGGCCGCTATCATCTCTTCGATCGTCGGCCTCCCGCTCTTTGTGTCGATGATCATGGTCGCCCTTATCGGTTGCTTGCGCAGGGGTGCAGATAACCGCGTTCACAGCCAATCAACAAGACCGCCATTTGATCTGGCAAAGGGCCTATTCTGCCGCCACCCACTTTGGCAGCACCCAATCCTTGCGGATAAAGTGGCAGGTGTAACCGTTCGGCGTACGCTGGATGTAATCTTGATGCTCTGGCTCGGCCTCCCAGAAATCACCCGCCGGCTTGACCTCGGTCTTCACCAATCCCGGCCACAGCCCTGACGCGTCAACATCGGCAATGGTATCCTCAGCGACCCGCTTTTGTTCGTCAGATGTGTAGTAGATCCCCGACCGATACCCGGTGCCCCGATCATTTCCCTGACGGTCTTGGGTGCTTGGATCGTGGATCTGAAAGAAAAACTCCAGCAACGTGCGAAAGCTGATCTTGGCCGGGTCAAACAGCACCTCGATCCCCTCGGCATGGGTGCCGTGGTTGCGGTAGGTGGCATTTGCCACATCGCCCCCGGTATAGCCGACGCGCGTGTCAACAACGCCCGGCATCCTGCGGATCAACTCTTGCATGCCCCAAAAGCAGCCTCCCGCCAAAACGGCCCGTTCGGTCATCGCTTGCCCTCCACCTGATCCAGATATTGGCCGTAGCCCTCGGCTTCCATCGCATCCCGCGGCACAAACCGCAAACTGGCCGAGTTGATGCAATAGCGCAGCCCCCCCGACTCTCGTGGGCCATCGGGAAACACATGCCCCAGATGGCTGTCGCCATGTTTTGACCGCACCTCAACCCGGCGCATTCCAAGCGTACTGTCGGAATGCTCAACGATATTGTCGATGGGCTTGGAAAACGAAGGCCAGCCACAGCCGGAATCGAACTTGGACGAAGACGCAAACAAGGGCTCGCCCGAAACCACATCCACATAAAGGCCCGGGTCAAACAAATGGTCATATTCGCCGCTAAACGGCCGCTCGGTCCCGTTGTTTTGCGTCACGCGGCGTTGTTCATCTGTCAGCCGTGCAATGGCTTCATCGGTCTTGGCGTAAGTCATCCCAACATCTCCGTTCGGTTTGGCATCCCCGAAAGATGGGGTGCCGCACGCCAGAATTCAAATCACAGCTGCGCCACGGCCCTTACGTCGCCGACAAACACAGATCAAACAGCTCTTTCATCCCCGCCGCGTCCAGGCCGTCAAACGCCCCGCTCAGCACCTCAATCCGATCCGCCCGCGCTATGCCAATCACGGAATCAGCAAAATTGTGGAACTTGGCGCTGATCTCGGCATCACTCAGCGGCTGATCGGTATCGCCACGCGGCGTGCGCGCCGGGGCCGCAAACCGCCGCCCGTCAGTTGTAATCAAAGTCACCGCCGCCCAGCGCTGGGCCACAGAGCGTGCCGTCAACTCTGCATCATCAATCAACTGGATGTTCCGGCTGATCCGCAAGATCTGCGGATCGCGCAACGATTCCGGCGTCAGCTCCTCTGGCCCAATCTTCCCCCGCACGATCATCGTCGCCACCGGATAGGCGATGCCATAGGTGAACTCGTCCAAGTTAGCAGGCTCATGCCCCGCCAATCGTGTCGCCATGTGGAAAGTGCGAATTTCCACGCCCGCAATCTGGTCATGCGTCAGCCCGTTGTCGCGCATCAGATCATGCGCCGCATCCACCGATGGGTGCGACCAACGGCAGCTGGGATAGGGTTTGTAATGGGTATGGTCCACCGTCAGCCAGCGGCGGCCCAGATCGGCCCAGAATGGCGCCGCCCCCTCGCCCTCACAGGTCAAAGCAGGCGCCCCGGTAAACCCCTCACGCGCCAGATAGGCCGCCGTCACGCCAGTGGGCGATCCCCAACCGACGCCATCGCGCAGCATCGTTGGAAAATCAATGCAGCGCATCATCTGGCTGCGCGGCCCGTGGTATTCCCCAATGCCTGCCGCATGGCGGATCCCCTCGCGGTCCAACCCCAGCATCCGCGCCACGCCCACGGCCACGCCCACAGCCGTCCACGCGCCCGAGGTGTGGTACTCTGCACAAGTCGCATGCTGCACCTGCCCCGCGCGATAGCTGACCTCATAAGCCACCGCCAACCACTCGGCAAATTGCTGCCCCGTGATCTGCACCCCGTCTTGCATCATCACATCGGCCACCGCCATCAAGGCCGGAAACACCGCAGACCCGGCGTGGCCCTTGTTGGGCGTATTGCCGTCATGGGCATCTACCGCATCAATGGTAAAGGCCCCGGCCATCGCCGCCCCCGCCGGGCTGACCCGTCCGCCATCCATCAACATCCGCGCCGAGCCCGCCGATCCAGCGCCCCAAATCGCCTTCGCCGCCCTCCGCGCAATCACCGACAACTCGGTGCCAGAGGCGATCGCCGCCACCCCCATCGTATCGGTAAAACTGCGCCGCAGCGTCCAAAGCAGCGCCTCTGGCAAATCCGCATAGCGCAGATTGGCCGCGAAATCGGCCATGTCGGGGGTCTGGCTGGTCATGTCGGATCACTTTCCATCAAGGTGGTGCAAACGGTGGCAATACGGGCAATCCCTGCCAGCAAAGCGCTGTCAGAGGTGGCAGTCGATATCCGCAAACAAGGGTCTTGGTAAAAGGCAGCCCCCGGAACGGTCACAACGCCTTCCTCCAAAACCACTTCCGCCAGATCCGAGGCCGAGGCAATCACCCGCCCATCGCTCCACCGCCGCCCGATCAAGGCATCGCACCCCACATACAGAAAAAACGCCCCCTCCGGCGGGCTGACGGTTAACCCCGGCATCGCAGACAGCGCCGTAACCGCCAGATCGCGGCGGCGGCGATAAATCGCCAGCCAATCGGCCATGAAATCCTGCGGTCCGTCCAATGCCGCAATCCCCGCCGCTTGGCTGATTGAACAGGGCCCCCCGTTGGTCTGCGAAAACAAAACCCGCAATCCCGCAATCCACCACTCCGGCCCGCCCGCATAGCCAATCCGCCAGCCGGTCATCGCATAGGCCTTTGACAGCCCGTTCACCGTCAAAACCCGCTCGCCCAGATCCGGCGCCACCTGCGCCAGTGTCGAAAACTTGGCCGGCGCAAAGACAATATGCTCATACAGATCGTCCGAGATGACGCAGACCCCCGGATGCCGCCGCAGCACCGCAGCCAGCGCCTCCAACTCCTCCACGCTCAACACCGCACCCGAAGGATTGCCCGGCGAACAGAGCAGCAAAAGCCGCGTCTTTGGCGTAATCGCCGCCTCAACCGCGCTCGCATCCAGCCGCCAGCCATTGGCCGCCTCCGTCGCCACAAAAACCGGCAGCGCATCACAGACCTGCACCATCCCTACATGGCTGGTCCAAACCGGAGTGGGCAAAATCACCTCATCCCCCGGGTTCAAAATCGCCTGCATCGCCGCCGCAATCAGCGGCTTTGCCCCCGATGCGATAACGATCTGCGACAGCGTAAACTCCAGCCCATTATCCCGCGCAAACTTCCGCGCCACCGCCGCTTTCAGCGCCATAGACCCATCCGCCGCCGTATAGCGGGTTTGGCCGCCCTCAATCGCGGCAATCCCAGCGGCGCAGATATGCGCGGGCGTGTCAAAATCAGGCTCTCCCAAAGACAGATCAATCAGATCTGCCCCCTTGGCCCGCAACGCCGCCGCCCGGTTGAACATCGCCCCGATGGGCGAGGCGGGAACCCCCTGCAACACCTCCGACAGCTTCACGCCACACCCCCCAACTGATGCTCCGGGCCAAGGCTATCAGGCCCCCCCAACACATGGATGCACGACGCCCGCCCCGCTTTCAATGCCCGCTCCAGCGCCGGGGCGAAATCGTCGGTTTTGACAACCCGCTCGCCATGCGCGCCATAGCTGATCGCCATCGCCGCGAAATCGGGGTTGGTCAATGTGGTGCCGGAAACCCGCCCCGGATAGCGCGCCTCTTGGTTGCCCCGGATGGTGCCGTATTTGCCATTGTTGATGATGATGAAAACCGGGTCCAAGCCATAGTGAACCGCCGTTGCCAACTCCTGCCCATTCATCAAAAAATCCCCATCGCCGCCGATGTAAACCGCAGGTGCATGCGGCCGCACCATCTCGGCCGCCACCGCCGCCGGAACCCCCATCCCCATCGCACCCGAAACCGGCGCAGCCGCGCCCAGAAACTACCGATACCGATAATGGATATTCGGCCAATCCGACGCATTCCCCGCGCCCGTCGTCACAGTCGTCACGGCAGGTAACCGCGCGTTCAGCACCCGCATCACCTCGGCCATATCCACCGGCCCCGGCTGTGGGCCAAGCGTCACATGCGCCGCCCATCCCGCCACCGCCCGCGCCCGCGCCGCACTATGCCGCCTACGCACGGGCAAGGCCGCCATCGCCACGGCAGCAAGGTTCGGATCCGCCAAAATCGGCAAATCCGCCTGATGCAGCCGCCCCAATTCCTCGGCCCCCGGATGAATATGCACCAGCTTTGCGCCCCCGAAGGGCGGCACAATCCGATGCTTCATCGTTGTCGGATCATTCAACCGCGAGCCCAATGCGATGATCAGATCCGCGCCTATCGCATAGCCATTCGGTTCCGGTATTCCCCCAAACCCCAATGACCCCGCAAAGTTCGGATGATCATGCGCAAACAGCCCCTGACGGCGAAACCCCACCGCAACCGGCAGATCATGCGCCTCGGCAAATTGCCGCACAGCCGCGTGCCCCACCTCAGACCACATTACCCCGCCCAACAGCAACAAAGGCCGCTCTGCCACAGCCAACATATCGCCCAGCGCCGCCATATCCTGCGCCATCGGGGCGGCAGGCGTCGCCCGCATCGGCGCCAAATCCGGCGTATCGGTCAAAGAAAACAACATATCCTCGGGCAGCGCCAAAGCCACCGGCCCCGGCCGCCCAGAGACGGCAACCTTGAACGCCCGGTTGATATATTCCGGCAAGCGCGCGGCATCATCCACCTCGGCCACCCACTTCGTCACCTGCCCCAAAAAGCGGCGATAATCCAACTCCTGAAACACCTCCCGATCCCGGTAAGGCCGCGCGATCTGCCCAATCAACAACACTATTGGCGTCGATCCCTGCATCGCCGTGTGCAGCCCGATTGTCGCCGACGTCACCCCCGGCCCGCGCGTCACAAAACACACCCCCGGCGCGCCCGTCATATCGCCATGCGCGGCAGCGGCAAACGCAGCCCCGCCCTCTTGCCGCATCGTCACATAGCGCAGCGCGTTGCCTTGATCGTGGATGGCGTCCAGCGCCGCCAGATAGCTTTCCCCCGGCACGCCATAAATCACCTGAACCCCGTTCAGCTTCAGTGCATCAACCAGAACCTGCCCACCTGTCCGCATTCCCATCACACCCCGCGCCCCGGCAAAATCTCGCCCTTCCGCCGGGCCACGTAATCTTCCAACGCCTCGCGCCGCCCCTCATCCAGCGCGGGCGCTTCATACTCCGCCACCATCTGCGGCCACATCTTGGCCGCCCGCTGTGTGGCATCCAAAGACCCGCGCTCTTCCCAAGTCTCAAAGTTCGACCAATCAGACACCTTCGGCGCCCAGAACGCATGGCGATACCGTTCCTGAGTATGCGCCGTGCCAAAGAAATGCCCGCCCGGCCCGACCTCACGAATAGAGTCCAGCCCAATCTCAGCCTCAGTAATCGCGGGCGGCGTTTGCCAGGCCACCATCATCCCCAGCATCTCCAGATCGAGAATGAACTTCTCATAAGACCCGACCAAGCCGCCCTCCAACCACCCCGCGCCATGGTTGAACACGCCCGCTTGCCCCGTCATCGCCCCCCACAGTGACATCATCGATTCGTAGGCCGCTTGCGCATCCGGCGCGTTTGAGGCGTTCACATTCGACGACCGCCAAGGCAGCCCATAAAACCGCGCCATCTGCCCCGAGGCCTGCGCCCCGAACGTATACTCCGGCGTGCCAAAAGCGGGCGAGCCTGACCGCATATCCGCATTGCAGATAAACGCGCCATAGATGTAAGGCGCCCCCGGCAGCACCGCCTGAACCAAGGCGCAAGCCGCCAAAGTCTCAGCCGTTTGCATCACCAAAGCCCCCGCAACCGTCGCAGGCGCCATCGCCCCGGCCAAAGCAAAGGGTGTCACCGTAATCGGCTGCCCCAGACGTGCATATTCGATCACGACTTGGGCAATCTCGGCGTCCAGAACCAAAGGCGTATTGGTGTTGGTGTTCAGGAAAAACACCGGGTCGGCGGCCAGTTGATCTTCGGTTTCATCCAGCCACAGCTTGGCCATCTCAATCGCATCCCGCGCCCGGTGCAGGCCAATGGTCAACGGCTTCCACGGCTTGTCAGACAGCGTGCAACAGGCCAGGTAATAATCCAGATAGCGTGTCTCCGGCGGCAAATCCGCCGCCTCAACACAAGTGCCACCCATGATCTGCAACAGATCAGAGCCTGCCGTCAGTTTCAGAAAATTCACCTGATCGTCAAAGGTGCCATAGCGCCGCCCGCGCGTGATATCTGACACAAAGGGCGGCCCACCCACCGCCGTCAGCGCGAAACTGCCGCCGCCCATCGTCACCCGCTTGACCGGATCGCGCCCCCGCACCGTGCAGGTGGCTGGGGCCAGCGCCACCAACGCCATCAACCGCGCCTCATCAAAGCGCACAATCTCAGACGCCTCATCCACCTTGAACCCAGCCGCCCGCAGCAGGCTGCGGGCCTGAGCATCCTGAATCCGCATCCCCACATCTTGCAAAACCGTCATGGCTGATCGGTGGATCAACGCAATCTCGTCCGACGACAGCGGCTCTATCGGCGCATAGGGATACCGCAGCGCCCGCCAACTGGCGCCAACAGATGACAAATCTTCAGTGCGGGAATTGCGACGGCGACGGGGTTCTGACATGGGCACCTCTTTGCCCGGATCAAACCCCAACGGCGCTGGCGACAGGCAGTGAATTTATTTCACACCCCTGAAATACTATTTCACCCCAGCCCAATAATCTGCAACACCCCAAACATGCCCCGCACCATCCCCCCTTTGCCAGCCCTTCGCGCGTTTGAGGCCACCTGCCGCCTTGGCCGCCAAAGCGCTGCCGCCAGCGAATTGCGCATCTCGGCCTCCGCCGTCAGCCACCAGATCCGGGTGCTGGAACGGTTCTTGGGGCTCGTGCTGTTCCACCGCACCCCCACCGGCCCCGTCCTCACCCCGGACGGGGAGGCCTACGCCCGCCGCGTCTCTGCCGCGCTGGATATCCTGTCCGATGCCACGGCAGAGCGGTTGGCCAGCGCCGATGACACACCCCTTAAAATCCACATGTTCCAATCCTTGGCCAATCTGTGGTTCGTGCCGCAGCTGGAACAGTTTCTGGCCCGCAACCCAAAGCAACGCGTGATCGTGCAAACCACCCCCGAGATTCTACCGTTGGCTGGCAGCGGCATTGACGCGATGATCGTTTATGCGCGGGATAGGCCTGCAGGGGCCTCGGTCGATCATATGTTCGATGAAACCGTCGTCCCGGTCTGCTCGCCCGCCTATCTGGTCAAACGCGGCCCCATCAACGATGTTGCGGATGTCCTTGGGCAAAAGCTGATCGCCTCGGCTGTCTATGCCGATGAATGGCGCGCATGGGCCGATGCCATGGGGGCCACAACCCCCGCCCCCCGCCCGCATCTTTTCTTCGACAACCGCGCCAGCGTGCTGGAGGCCGCGCGCGAAGGCATGGGGCTCGCCCTTGATCGCCGCCCCTTCGGTACCCTGCAACGCAACCGGGGCGCACTGATCTGCCCTTTGGACGCGGCGCACCCCACCGGCTGGTCCTATTGGCTGCTGTGCAACGATGGCAGCCCCCACATGAAAAGCCTGCGAAAACTGCGCAAATGGGTGCTGTCGCTTTGCGCAGGCGCTGGCTGACCCTTGCCCATGCGGCAATCGCGCGCTTTTTCCCATTGCCTCACGGGTCTGATCGCCTAAGGTTGCGCAGTCTCTCCCAAGGGTGGGGAGTTTTATCAGTAACGAAAACCAAAGTGAGGGCCAAATGAGCAAGCGGGACGATTTGATCGCCAAATACGCCGACGATCTGAAGACCAAGGGCAAGATGACGCCGGACATGGCGCTTTTGACCAAAGTGACGATCGGCTGCGGCCCGGCGATCTACAACACTGATGCCTCGACCGTCGCGGGCACAGACCCGTCAGAGCTTGAGACGATCAAGAAGAATTTCCTGATGAAAAAGCTGGGCCTGCCCGACAGCCCCAAGCTGATGGAAGGCGTCAACGCCGTCATCGACACCTATGGCCGGTCCGAGCGGTCAAAGTATCGCGCCGTGGTCTATTACATGCTGACCAAGCATTTCGGCAAAGAAGCCATCTACAAATAACGCCCGGTCTTTCGGCCCCCGGTCGATACAGCGGATTGCTATTTCAGACGCGGGCGGCCAATGTGCCGCCCGTTCCTATGCGCAGGCAACCATGACCACCAAACCCCAGATCACCGACAGCAGCACGATCATTCCTGTCATCCTGGCCATCTCGCTTGGCCACTTTCTGAATGACCTGATGCAATCGCTGATCCCAGCCGCCTACCCGCTGCTAAAAGAAAACCTGTCGCTCACCTACACCCAGATCGGCCTGATCACCTTTGTCTTCCAAGGCACCGCCTCCATCCTGCAACCCCTGATCGGCCTTTATACTGACCGCCGCCCATTTCCCTATGCGATGTCCGCGGGCATGGCCTCTACCGGCAGCGGCTTGATCCTCTTGGCCCATGCCAGCAGCTTCGGCATCATCCTTGCCGCCGTCGCCCTCATCGGCCTCGGCTCCGCCATCTTCCACCCCGAGGCGTCGCGCATCGCCCGCCTTGCCGCTGGCATGCGCCCCGGCTTTGCCCAATCGGTGTTTCAGGTCGGCGGCAACGCAGGCTCAGCCCTCGGCCCCCTAGTGGATTGATTCCAACAATTGGAACCCCCGATTTCTGGCAGCAATAATTTCGTCCGGGTTTGCGCGCCATTTGAAGGGCTTGGCATCTGCTTCGTTGTGCAGTTCGATGAAGCGGTCGATTGCG
>Ga0209491_10000574_pt1 | contig 73662 bp, 66 predicted proteins | sample BON02_FD_187213 | JGI IMG/M metagenome (GOLD analysis project Ga0209491, IMG submission 187213) | Freshwater microbial communities from Lake Bonney liftoff mats and glacier meltwater in Antarctica - BON-02 (SPAdes) (version 2) | ecosystem: Environmental > Aquatic > Freshwater > Ice > Glacier... | reverse complement strand
TTGTAGACGATCGTCGTATTTGTTGATACCGTATCCAGTTCTTTAAGCAACTGCCGCTTCTCTTTATCTGATAGGCTTTTGAATAGTCGTAAGATTTCATTTTGTGGCTTCATTGTAGCTAAATATATAAAATCAATTGTAGTTGAGAATAGAGCCATTATAATTAGTCCCTCTTGGCGTAGTCTGTAGCTGTTGAGTGGGTGGATTCCGATACTGATCAAGAGCAATTCAACCCTAAGCTTTTGGGATTCATTTCTGTAGTAGGAAGCAATCTTATTTTATAAAGTGTTGCTAAGTGCTTAAATAATTGGATTGGTTTTGTTGCCTATACTAAAAACAAAATGATGGAAGTAATATAAAAATGTCTGACTGACATCAAGTGGTTGTAAGTTGCTCACCTCGCTACAAAAGGCCTTCATTGTTGAAGATTGGGAGTCATCTAGCTCACCTTGCTCTGAATATTGTTGCAAAAACGGACTGACCACTATATAGGTCTATAAATGACGATCAGGAACTATTATAAGTAGCTGAATCAAGTATTTAATACAAACAGAGGGCCTAACCAGAGCGGAGTAAAACCACTTACAGAATCTTACTCATATCACTAATTTGGTAGCTGAGTAGTTACATTTTTTATATCCTTACAGGTAGAGACTTATAAGGATGTCACTTTCTCAGATATTATTACTGAAGCTGGTTGGAAAGATGGCCAACCTTTAGGCCCAAATAAACGATACGTAACAAATCCTAATGATGGTAATATTAAGGATATGAGACATGTTACTGTAGTTGGTTATGGTTATGGTCATCCATTTGGACATATTATCGAACATTTTCAATATCTCCAACCAAGTTCAAGACCGAGTGCTTATGATCCGCAAGATTATTACTCAAATAACATTGGAGATTCCTTTACCAACTTTACTTTTTTGACACCATCCCAATGGCGAAGAAGTAGTTGGGCTACAGGATTTAAGAACTTCTTAATAAATTAAGCCATGAGTAAACAAAAAATATCTTTGATAGCGCTAGTGATTGGGCTAATGATTAGTTGCACAAACTCCAAGGGAGAAGAGAATTTTAAGCATCTACAAAACATAAAAATTGGCATGGAAATGAATGAAGTCCATTCGATAATGCCAAATACTCCAGTAAATTTAAAACAAGCTTATTGGTCAGATACTTTGCTTGTAGAAAGCTTTGAATCTGGATTTGGTGCTTCTGATTATTATAAAATCATTGGTCCTACCCTTATGTTAGTGGTACATATAGCTAATATTAGCCAAAACTATTAATGGGAAGTTTATGAGAATCAGCTATACACTTGATAGGCATCTATTTAAATGATTTTTCCAAAAATAACTATTATTTTTATTTCCTGTTTCCATTAAATTCGTGGTAGAACCAAATCATTTACTCTAAAAAAGACAGTGTTGTTTTTGAAATTAAATAGGGTGATTGACTATGTGTATCGCAAAATGATTAAAATCTCACTTCGGTTGGGCTTTTCAATATCTCTCCGTCTCCTTAATCAAGAATCAAGACAGGAGCCAATACCAAGCTGATCCAGCAGCTGGGCGAATATGGCAAAAATCTTACAGCGGCAGGTGTAAATGAAATTGGTATCGGCAATGTGATTACATTGGCGATAACTGAACTTCAATAGAAACCAGTTCCAGAAGATTATATGGGTTATGCGCTTTGTGATAGCGACTTCTTTTTTTTCACCCAAAAAGAAATCTGATTCTTAATCCCAACTTGTTTTCTTAGGTTAGTACCATGATTTCCGTTATAGAAGCTTTAGCCCGTATTGATCAAAATGTCTCAGCTCTTGAGACGATCACTCAACCCATCCAAACCGTCTTAGGAGCCACGCTCGGAGCGGATATTTATGCTCCGTTTAGCTTGCCGGGATTCCGACAATCGTCCATGGACGGATATGCATTTATTCACGGTTCGCATCAGGAGCTAGTACTAGTCGGCGAATCCAAGGCTGGAGATTCTGCCGAAATCCCCATTAAACCAAATCAGGCAGTTCGGATATTTACCGGAGCACGAGTGCCTGATCTTGCGGATACGATAGTCATGCAGGAGCATGTGGAAAAAACCGAAACTGGAATTCGAATTCTCACTATGCCCGAGCGTCTGGCTAATGTGAGGCCCGTTGGAGAGCAAATCGAAAAAGGGAGTTTGGCCGTCCAAAAAGGCATCAAAATCAACCCCTCACTGATAGGTTTTTTGGCTGGCTTTGGGATGGCTTCTGTGCCTGTGATTGCCAAGCCCAGTGTAAGTATTATCGTCACCGGCAATGAAATCTTATCGTTGGATCAGGCACTATCCGAAGGAAAAATCTACGAAAGTAACTCGCTGATGCTTCAGCAGGCCATTCAAGCGATGGGAATAACGGTGGATCAAATCATCAGAAGCCCGGATGATCCCCAATCCACCGCTGCCGCAATCTCCAAAGGACTGGAATCTGATGTGGTGATAGTCTCGGGTGGGATCTCAGTTGGCGATTTCGATTTTGTGGAAGAAGGAATGCGGGCCAACGAGGTCCGGGAGATTTTTTACAAAGTGAATCAAAAACCCGGAAAACCGTTTTGGTATGGCAAAAAGGGAGAAAAACAGGCTTTTGCCCTGCCCGGAAATCCAGGGTCTACGATGACTTGCTTTATGATCTATGTGGCTCCGGCGCTTCGAAAAATGATGTCAGGTCTGCCCATTGCCTTCAATTTTCAAAAGGGAATTTTGAAGAAAACGATCCAGAATAAGTTTGGAAAAGCTCTTTTTCTATTGTCGTTGGAGGAAAACGGCGAACTGGAATTGCTTCAAAAACAAGCTTCCAGTATGCTGATTTCTTTTGCTTTGGCAAATGCAATTTTGTTTTTTCCGGCAGATCAGGTAGAATTGGTTCAGGGAGAATCGGTCTCATTTTTACCGATCAATCGCTAGTAGGTGGTAACTTTAGCCGATCCGGTAGCGATCGTTTCCTTCTCGCTGATTTTGGCAATAGTGGCTTTTTTGTACGGTAGCGTTGGGCATGGAGGGGCAAGTGGCTATTTGGCTTTGATGGCACTTTTTGGCTTTCCGCTCTTGGTGATGAAGCCTACGGCATTGCTTCTCAATATTTTCGTGGCAGGTATTTCCTTTGGCTTTTTTAAGGCAAATAAGTATTTCAGCTGGAAGCTTTTTTATCCATTTGCCATCACTTCTATTCCTGCGGCATTTGTAGGCGGCGGTATTCCCATCAATCCGACTCTTTATAAACAGATCCTTGGGATATTTCTTTTCTTGGCTATTTTGAGGATTTTAGGGCTTTTTGGTAAGGCTGCTTCCGCAGAAAGCAAACCCGTGAATATTCCCCTGGCACTCGTGATTGGATTGGGAATCGGTTTTTTCTCAGGAATGATCGGGATCGGTGGAGGGATTATTTTGAGTCCCGTGATCTTACTTTTAGGCTGGGGCAATCTCAGAGAATCCGCAGCCGTTTCGGCCTTGTTTATCTTTGTCAACTCTGCCTCCGGCGCCTTGGGTTTTGTAACGAATGGCGGTGAGATCCCGCAAGAGGCGTTTTACTTGATCCCTTCTGCATTGGTCGGCGGCACATTGGGCTCATATTACGGGAGTAGCAGATTTTCATTTCCGGTGCTCAAGTACATCTTGTCCGCTGTACTTTTTATTGCATTTATCAAATTGATGACCATTTAGGAGCGAAATAGTCTTCGCAATTTTCTAAAAATTGGGGTTCCTCAAGTTGCTTTTGTAAATTAAGGCTTTAGAAAAATAATCATGATCAAAGTCCACTATTTTGGAATTATCGCCGAAGCGGCTGCCTGTGAGCAAGAGTCTATTTCCTCGGGCGAAATAGGCTTACAGTCTTTAATTGGCGATTTGAAGGAAAAACATCAATTGGATTCGTATGAGTTTCAGATTGCGGTGAATCGAAAAATCATTCCCGATCCATCCACGATCCAATTGGAAAATGGGGATGAAGTCGCTTTTTTACCAGCCTTTTCAGGGGGATAAGTGATGAATTATAGCCGACAGATCATATTGCCGCAACTTGGAGACTCAGGTCAAAAAAGGCTTCAGGACTCCAGAGTTCTGGTCGTTGGGGCTGGAGGATTAGGCTGTGCCGTTCTACCGTATTTGGCAGCGGCGGGCATAGGGACGATTGGGATTATAGACGGAGACGTGATCGCAGCGAGCAATCTGCACCGACAACTTCTGTATACCGAAAAGCAAATTGGCCTTTCGAAAGCTTTGGAAGCAGGAATATACTTGAATGGCCATTTTCCGGAGGCAAAAGTTCGAGTCTTCAACCAGTTTCTAGATCAGGCAAATGCAAGGCAAATCCTGGAATATTTCGATTTGGTGATCGATGCGACAGACGAGATCTCGGCAAGATACTTACTCAATGATATCTGCGAGCAACTCGGGATTCCGTGGGTATATGGCTCGATTCATCAGTTCCAAGGTCAGGTTTCGGTGTTCAATTATCGAGAGGGCCCCAATTATCGAGATCTATTCCCAACTCCTGATCTGACCGCAATTTCCTGCTCGGATGCAGGCGTGATTGGTACAACAGTTGGGCTGATCGGAATGCTTCAACTAAATGAGGTTCTCAAAATACAAGCTGGATTTGGAAAGGTTCTTTCCGGAAAAATATTAATTTACGACCTGCTGTCTTGCAGCCAACAGGTTTTTGAATTTGAAAAGAAGCCGAGAAAAAGCACTCAAGTGGAACAAATAGTTTTTCCACTGCTTTCCATCGTAGAAGCGATTCGACCAGAGCGGGTCTTGATGGATGTACGGGAAATAGGGGAAATTCCTCAGATTGCCACGAATAATTACCTCCAAGTTCCCCTTTCGAAGCTATCAGAAATGGCCCAATCCTTGGATCGGGACCAAGAAATCGGCATCTTTTGCCAATCGGGAAAAAGAAGCCAACAAGCAGCCGAGTTGCTCCATAGCTTTGGCTTTGCCCAAATCCGGCTGATCAAAGGTGGAGCCAATGAACTTCTAGCCTATTTAAATTATGAAAAAAACATTTCTTGAAGGGGCTATTGCCTCAGAATTTATAGCCGAATCCATCGCCAAGCATCAAAGTAAACACAGCATCGGTGCGCACAATATTTTTCTGGGACAAGTAAGAGGAGATGCCGTGGACGGAAAGCAAGTCACCGCGATTGAATATACTGCCTACGAAGCCATGGCTAATGAGAAGCTGCATGAAATCCGAGAGTTGGCATTTGAGAAGTTTGACTTGACCTGTCTGCATATTTATCACAGTTTGGGAAGGGTGAAAGTTGGCGAAATCTGCATTTTTGTCTTTGTCTCGGCAAAGCGCAGGAAGCAAGTGTACGAAGCCACCGAGTATTTGGTGAATCAGGTGAAGGAGCAGGTTCCTATTTTTGGAAAGGAGATCTTCGAAAATGATGATCATCAGTGGAAAGTAAATAGCTAATCAATGGTCGATATCACTCATAAAATCACCACGCTTCGCATAGCTACTGCCAAAGCAATTGTGCAGACGAGCAGCCAGGAGACTATTTTGGCAGTCACAGAGAATCGTGTGCCCAAAGGAAATGTCTTCGAAATGGCGAAAGTTGCAGGTCTTTTTGCGGTCAAAAACACACATGTATCTATTCCCGATTGCCATCCGCTTCCCATCGAATATACTGGGGTGGAATATAAAATTGAAGGGATGGAAATCCATATTTTCATCACCGTAAAGACGATCTACAAAACCGGAGTGGAAGTGGAAGCGATGCATGGGGCATCCATCATTGCACTTACAATCTACGATATGCTCAAACCGATTGACAAAGGAATCGTGATTCGAGAAATAGGTTTAGTGGAAAAGACAGGTGGAAAAAGCAGCTTTAAAAGACAAGACCCAAGCGCTATTTCAGCGGCTGTGATCGTTTGTTCGGATTCGATTTCCGCAGGTGAGAAAGAAGATGGCGCTGGAAAAGCGATCATTGAAAAGCTAAAAAGCCAAGGCGTCGAGGTGAAAACCTACGCTATAGTACCGGATGAACTGGAGAAAATACGAGCCATCGCACTTGAGCTTTGCAATCAAGTTCAGCTTTTAATATTTACAGGCGGCACAGGCCTTTCCACCAGAGATGTGACGCCAGAAGCCTTGGAACCGATTCTGGAAAGACGAATTCCAGGAATAGAGGAAGCGATCCGAAGCTATGGACAGCAGATTATGCCTTATGCCATGCTGTCTCGCTCGGTAGTCGGTACGATTGGGAATTGCATGATTTTGGCCCTGCCCGGTTCTACCAAGGGCGCTTCTGAGTCTATGGATGCCGTATTCCCGCATTTACTCCATGTGTTCAAAGTGCTAAAGGGTACCACCCACTCCGCAAATGACTGAGCAAACCAAGGAAATGATCGATCAATTTGGGCGAAAGCACAACTACCTACGGATCTCGCTGATTGAGAAATGCAATCTCCGATGCACTTATTGCATGCCCGAACACGGGATTCCGCTCTCACCGGCCAAGGAGCTGATGACCGCAGCCGAGATTGGCAAATTTGCGGAAATTTTTGTGGGACTGGGGGTAAAAAAAATCCGACTGACTGGCGGGGAACCATTATTGCGAAAAGATTTTAGAGAAATCGCTGAGCTGCTCGCTGCTTTTCCAGTGGAAATCTCCATCACTACCAATGGGATTTTGCTGGATCGAAACCTGGATTTCCTGAATAATTTGGACATCAAACATCTGAATTTCAGTTTGGACACCCTGCAGGAGAGCAAGTTTGCAACACTCACCCGTAGAACAGGTTTTCAGAAAACAATGGGTAATCTGTATCAGGCGATAGCAGCGGGATTTAAGATGAAAATAAATTGCGTTCTGATGAAAGGCGAAAATGACGATGAGATTGTGGATTTTATCAGATTCACCGAGGACTTACCGATATCTGTGCGATTTATTGAATTTATGCCATTTGATGGAAATAAATGGAACATGTCCAAGCTGGTTTCCGAAGCTGAGATTTTAGGTCAGGTGGAAAAAGCTTTTGGAAAGGAAAAGCTGATTTCACTCCCAGATGAAAAAAATCTTACAGCACGGAAATTCAAGATCGAAGGATTTCAAGGTGAGTTTGGAATTATCAGTTCGGTGACCAATCCCTTTTGTGGCACCTGCAACCGAATCCGTCTGACAGCAAATGGTCGGATAAAAAACTGTCTTTTCTCTAATCTAGAAACCGACCTGTTAAAAGTAATGCGGGAAGGTGGAAACGTGGAAGAATTGATTTTAGAATCGATTTACCATAAAAAAGCAGTTCGAGCAGGAATGGATAGTTTGGAAAAGCTTTCAGATCCCGAGCTCCACGGTCAAAATCGAAGTATGATTGCAATTGGAGGTTGAAATTGAATAAACTTTTAAGCGCACGGAACTCAAAGGTTTTTTTGCTGCCACCAAAAATTTGACCTCATAGATCGCTATAAAGCTCAAATAGTTTAAAACCAAATCATTTATCCTCCATATTCTCCGTGTCCTCGGCGTCTTTGCATTGAAAAAAATTCTTACCGCAGCCCCGCAGCGTACGCAAAGGTTCATGGAGATTTCTTTTTTTGAGGTTGAAAAGCAACTCTTTTTTCCGTGGTATTCTCTGTTTCTCTGTGTTGAAAAAAATTCTTAGCCTAGAGAATACAGAGTTTCATATGATCCTATTTCAGTATATCCTCATTTGCATTGCTTTCACTTTTTTGAAACGGAACCATCACTATTCCTAATTCTCACGTCAGCTAGCAGCGACGCTACATCGGTCACCGGTCATCGGTCAGTTCTAAACAATATCCAAGGCAATAATGGACCTGATATCCTTTTTTGCAATTCGACTTCTCATTGACCAAAATCAAAAAAGCACCCCATTTGGAGTGCTTTTTTGATTTGATTTCGATAAGAATTAACCTACTCGCTCCGCTTGAGAGAAATAGAATGATCCCTCAATCGCTGCGTTTTCGTCAGAATCAGAACCGTGTACCGCGTTTGCTTCGATAGAAGTAGCGAATATTTTTCGGATCGTTCCTTCCGCTGCATTTGCAGGGTTAGTAGCACCGATCAACGTCCTGAAATCTTCCACTGCATTTTCTTTTTCAAGAATCGCTGCAATGATAGGGCCTGAGGACATGTATGCGCAAAGATCTTTGTAGAATTGTCTTTCGCTGTGTACTTCGTAGAATTTGCCAGCTAAGGCAAGAGTCAATTGAGTTGCTTTAATAGCGATGATTTTGAAACCAGCTTCTTCGATCATTTTGAATATAGCGCCAGAGTTACCCGCTTCAAACGCATCGGGCTTAATCATGGTGAAAGTTCTGTTTGTTGCCATGGGATGTATAATTTTAATTGGTTTAAACCGGCTGCAAAAGTAGGGGTTTTTGGAGCATTCTCCGAAAAAACTTCCTTAATAATCCCTTAGCTAGTTAATTTTCAGCGAAATGCGCAGCTTTGGAATTGCCAAAAAAATACTGACCTTTGTGTCCCACTAAAGCGAAAGTGCCGCTAAATATCTATGAAGGAAGCTTTAGCCTTATTTGCAAAAGAAATCTCCTCCCCCAAGAAAATATTTATCACCACCCATGTGAAGCCTGATGCGGATGCATTGGGTTCCTCTTTGGGTTTGGCCAGTTATCTCCTGAAAAAAGGACATGATGTGGCTGTAGTGACTCCATCCGATTATCCGAGTTTTCTCAACTGGATGAAAGGCAACGAAGATGTGCTCGATTTTAGCAATCCAGATCACGTAGATCAAGCTAAGAAAAAGCTTGAAGAAGCTGATTTAATCTTTTGTCTTGATTTTTCAGTCTTGGATCGAGTCAACGAACTGGGAGAGCTAATCAGAGCTTCAGAAGCTTTTGTGGTGAATATAGACCATCATCAAGATCCTGAAGACTTTGCAGATTTCAGACTTTGGAGTACCAAAGCAGCTGCTACCTGTGAGCTAGTCTATGAAATGATTGTAGATTTGGGAGATAAAGACTTGATCGATAAGGATATTGCAGAATGTCTCTATGCTGGTATTATGACCGATACAGGTGGATTTCGTCATCCAAATACCACCAAAAACGTTCACCTCGTAGTGGCTGAATTATTGGATTTGGGAGCTGATATCTCACAGATTGCCAATTGGATCTATGATTCCAACTCAGTAAACCGATTGAAATTTATTGGATTTGCCATCTCAAGAAGGCTGGTAATCCGTGAAGATCTACACTTAGCCTATTTCACCATCAGCAAAAAAGATCTTAAAAAATATCAAAGCCGCACCGGTGACACCGAAGGGTTGGTCAATTATGCTTTATCTTTAGAAGGTATTAAGTTGGCAGCACTGTTTTCAGAGCGTGAGGACGGAATTAAGATTTCCTTTAGATCGAGCACTGAGGTAGCCGTAAACAAATTTGCGGCATCTCATTTCAAAGGCGGTGGGCATAAAAATGCCTCCGGCGGGAAGTCATCTCAAGGTCTAAAAGAGACCGTTGAGTTATTTGAATCTTTGGTGGCCGAGCACCGATCTGAATTATTTAGTGAAGTGTCTCTCACAGCTTAAAAAATCTCCCTAGTTTTACCTTGAAAATTCACATAAATTTTATGAAAAACGCAAAAAGCCTTTTAGCACTGACTATTCTCTTCACGGGAGCAACTACCATGACTTCCTGTCAAAAAACCAAAGTGACCGAGAAAGACGGGATTGAATACACTTACATCAAAGAAGGTTCTGCAAAAGCGACCAATGGTAACTTTTTGCTCTACAACCTTCAGATCACCAATGCTGATGATTCTGTCATCTACACCACTGCGGAGCAACCTATGCCAGGATACTTGCAGGCAAATGATTCGCTACCTACCAATAATGGAATGGATGAGATTTTCTTGCACCTGAAGAATGGGGATAGCATCGCCTTCGAGTCTACTGCAAAAATAATTTTTGGCGAAAATGTTCCTCCGTTCTTGAAGCCTGAAGATGTGGTAAAAGTTAACCTTGGTGCATTTGAGGAAATGGACGAAGTAGGAATTCAGGATTATTTCGAAAAAGCGATGGCTGGTGAAGATTCCAAAAAAGCTGATCGAGCGATAGCCCAATTGGCTGCCGAAGCAAGCACTATTGAAGAGTACGCCAAGGAAAAAGGGCTCACCCTTCAAAAAACTGAGAATGGTCTGTACTATGTGATCGAACAAGAAGGAAATGGCGATGAAGTCACTCCCGGAACCACCATGTATGTCAACTATGCAGGCTATTTACTAGACGGCACATTATTCGACACTTCGTTTCCTGAAATAGCTAAAGCTAATAATGTTTTCAATGAAGGAAGAGAGTACTCTCCATTACCTGTAAATGTAGGAATGGGTCAGGTAATCCCAGGATGGGACGAAGGACTTCTACTTTTGAAAAATGGTGCGAAGGCTAAGTTTTTGATTCCTTCTCCATTGGCATATGGCGAGGCAGGCGCAGGAGCGATGATTCCAGCGAACTCTCCATTAATTTTTGACGTAGAGGTCACTGACGTTCAAAAATAAATTAAAACCTTACCCCAAGTTTACAATGAAAATAAAATCAATCGGATTTCTTGCTTTAGTACTTACATCTGCAGGATTAGTGTCCTGTATAGATGACGAGAATACTGCCGATGCAATATTTGAAGGAGACCTAAAAGATATTGAAGCATACGTCGCAGAGAGTGACATGGTCAATGTGAAGGAATTTATCGATCCGGTACTGGGGTTTAGAGTTGTTTGGCAAGAGCTTTCAGGGAGTGGTGTCGCAATCACAAGAGGGGATACCATCGCCACAGAATATACAGGGAGGTTTCTTAATGATATAGTTTTTGATTCCTCCATAGATTCAGTTGCGAGAGCTAATAATGTCTTCAGACCCCAGGGGCTATATACCCCTTTGAGATTCCGTACGAGTTCTGATGTTGTTGGCAATCGTCAACTAAGAGTTATCCTAGGATTTGAGCTTGGACTGCTTGAGTTGGAGCGGGGTGACAAAGCAACGATCATCATTCCTTCAGAGTTAGCCTATGGCACTGAAGCTCGACAAGGTATTCCACAGAATTCTGTCTTGATCTTTGAAGTGGAGCTAATTGAAGTGAAATCCGGACCACAACAATAATGAATAAACTACTTGGAATATTAATTGGATTTGTATCGTTGATAGCAATGAGCAGTTGCGAGACTACTCCTCAGTTTGGGGGACCGCCTCCCTACGATGCAGCATTAAATCTGGCTCTAGATCGGGTCAAGGTCGATGCATATCTAGATACCGCCCGCATTGATAGCCTGTACAGAATCCACGATCCAAGTGGTATCATTATAATTGTCCAGGAAGAAGGTGTCGGAAGTCGCCCTATTTTTGGCAATGTGATTTATACGGATTACATCGGTTCACTAATGAGTGATGGTTCAATATTCGACACTTCATACCAGCAAGTAGCAGTGGACAATGAAATATTTGTTGAAGGTAGAACTTACAATACTTTGAGCTTTGTAAAAGGTTCAGGAGGAATAATATCTGGTTGGGACATCGCTTTTGGAAGACTCAGACCTCGTTCAAAAGCAAAGCTGATTATTCCCTCACCGTATGCCTATCAAAGCTCGGCCAACAATACTAGAATCCCTGCAAACTCAGTCCTGGTATTTGATGTCGATTTTAGAGGAATAGATTAAAAAAAGAGGCTTAGGCCTCTTTTTTTTAGATCCAAGGCAATATCGCAGGGACCTGTGATTTGTAGGTTTTGTACTCCTCCCCGAAAAGCTCAATTAGACTTTTTTCCTCTAAGTAGATTCCAATGGGCAAATAGACCAACAAGCAAACCAGCTGGATGGCCGCTGTCAAACTTCCCGAGAAAAAGAAATAGCCCAGTACTATCAAAATAAATCCCGCATACATGGGATGTCTTATTTTTGAATAAATACCGGATATGACCAAGCTTCCCTGATTTAGAATTACGGGACTAACTCCCAGAAATTTTAAAAGAGAAATCTTCTTAGTGGACTTAACAGCAATAATAGTTCCAAATCCGGCAAATAAATAGCCTAGGTATTCGCTAAAGCTGCCTTTGGCAATCAGAGTGAATTTTGGAATCAGTGCAGACTGAAGCAGAATCCCTACCAATAGGGTAATTGATAAAAGAGTGTAGAATACTCGATACCATTTAAAAGCAGATCCGATATTTCCACGAAGAATTCTTTTTAACTTCGAACTTGCCAAGAAGGAATGTAGTGTGTAAAATAAGGCCCAAGATAGGGCAAGCAGTACATATTCCATTTAAATGATTGATTACCCAGTGTAAATAACCTATGAAAATCGGAATAATCCGGGAAGGAAAAACCCCACCTGACAAACGAGTTCCATTTACCCCAGACCAGCTTAACGCTATTCAACGGGATTATGCTGGAAAGATAAGCATCCAAGTCGAGTCCAGCCAAGTGCGTGTGTATTCTGACACAGAATATATGGATGCAGGAATCCAAGTGGTAAGTGATCTGTCTGATTGCGACGTGCTTTTCGGAGTGAAAGAGGTTCCGATTGATAAACTGATCACTGGGAAAACCTATTTTTTCTTTTCACATACGATGAAAAAGCAGCCCTACAATCGAGAGATGCTGAAGGCGATTATGGAAAAAAACATTCGATTGCTGGATTATGAAGTGCTCCAAGACGAATCAGGTGATCGGGTTGTGGCTTTTGGCAGATGGGCCGGAATCGTAGGAGCTTACAATGCCTTTTGGACCTATGGTAAAAAGACTGCACTCTTTGATATAAAGCGTGCTAAGGATTGCTTTGATCTCCAAGAACTCCAATTAGAACTCACGAAGGTGCAGCTGCCACCGGTAAAGATCGTAGTGACGGGCACTGGAAGAGTAGCCAAAGGAGCTACTGAAATCCTGAAAACTCTGAATATCAAGCAGGTTTTAATAGAGGAGTTTTTATTTCATTATTTCGAAGAACCCGTTTTTGTGATGTTAAAATCCGATGACTACAATCGGAGAAAATCGGATGGTGGGTACGGTCGGGCAGAGTTTTATAAAAATCCGGAATACTATGAAAGTCATTTTCAAAAATTCACCGAGGTAGCAGAAATCCTAATCGCAGCAGCGTATTGGGATCCGGCATCTCCCCGACTTTTTGAGTTGTCTGAGATCGCAAGTGATGACTTTCAGATTTCTGTGATTGCGGATATTTCCTGTGATGTTCATGGATCCGTACCTACAACTATCAAATCGACCACAATACTAGATCCAGTCTTCGATATTGATAGGATCACGCAAAAGGCTTTGCCTGCTTTTGGAAATCAGACCAGTATTTCGGTGATGGCTATCGACAATCTGCCCTGCGAGTTGCCTCGTGAGGCGAGTGAGGGGTTTGGAGAACAGCTCACTAAATGGGTCATCCCGGCACTACTGGAAGAAAACGCTCCGATATTGGATCGAGCAACTATTGCCAGAGATGGAGATTTGACTTTGGAATTTATGTATTTAACAGACTTTGTTCATTCTGATGAAGCATCTTAATCGATTTTTAGAAGTACACATTCTTTCTCCCATCCTAAAGGCTCAGGAGCTGGATGCTTCTTTTGTAGAATTGAAAAAAGGAAAACTCGTCTCCTGTGTGATTCCACCGTTTTGGGTCAAGAAAGTAGCCCGGGACTTGAAAGATCAGGAAATGCTGTTGTCTGCAGCGATTGCCTTCCCTTTTGGATTTCAGGATACAGCGAGCAAGGTCCATGAAGCGAAAGAGGCCATTGAGCAAGGGGTAAATGAGATCGATTTCGTCTGGTCTCAGACCGCATATCACTCAGGCATGAATTGGCCAAAAATTGAGATTGCCCAGCTTTCCAAACTTTGCCACGCCAGTGAAGTAACGCTGAAAGTCATCCTGGAAATAGCTCATCTCAATTCCAATCAATTGATAGAGGCCTGTCAAATCTGTCAGGATGCAGGAGCTGATTTTGTAAAGACTTCCACAGGATATGGAGGAACAGGAGCCAGTGTCGGACAAATTGAAATCATGCGAAACATCCTTTCGTCATCAGTTGGGATCATTGCATCTGGTTCCTTTATCACACTGGATGAGACTTTAGCTTTGATTCAAGCTGGAGCAGATCGAGTGGCTAGCACAAATGCACTCGCCATACTGCAAGAGTGGCAGCAACTTCAGTCCTAATCCTTGCTAAAATAAATCAGTAAAAAGGGAATAATGAAGAAAGTCAGGAGAATGTATGCAAAGCCAATAAATCTACTCTCGACCGATTTACTTCCCATCCAGGAAGCTAATCTGACTGGGAACTGTCGGACGACTGGAAAGGGTAGGAAAATAAGCGCACCAAAGACATTGAAAAGAAAATGAACCAAAGCCAGGGCTATCGCAGCCTCTGTCTTATAGATCGCAGCGATGGCGGCGGTAATGGTTGTACCAATATTTGCTCCGATGATGAATGGAAAGGATTTTTGCAGGGATACTTTTTTATTGGCTACTAGGGGGACAACCAGAGATGTGGTGACCGTACTTGATTGAACAGCGGCTGTGAAAAAAGTACCGTAGATAAAAGCCAAGTAGGGGTTTTTGAATACAAAATCATTGATCTCCTTAAATGAATCTACTACAAACGCTCGGTAGACGGAAGTGGACAGCATTTTGATAGCTCCAAAAACCAAGAAAATGGCGAGCAGCATCGTGAGAAAAGGAATGTTGATAGCCTCCGTGATCCACTCTGTGACTGGTCGCGTAAAAACTTTATTATATACAATCGGTCCTAAATAATTTTCGTCAGGGGCAAAGAGGTGTGCGATGGAAATGGCCGACTTAGATAAAAACCCAAAAGAAATCTCCAAAGGCAATAAAATCAAAACGGTAAAAATATTGAAGATGTCATGTAGAATTCCGGCAGAGAGCGCTCGCTTAAACTGCTTCCGATTCATAATATAGGATAGCGAAACCAAAGTAGAAGTCAGCGTGGTGCCAATATTAGCTCCCATCACCATGGGTACAGCCTGTTCCAGAGTGAGATTGCCCGAAGCGACTACTGCCACTATACTGGCAGTCACAGTAGAGCTGCTTTGTATCAAGGCAGTCATCAACAAGCCAATGAACAAACTGACGAAGGGATTGCGGGTCGCCTCTAGGATATCCTTAGCTACATTATTATTTAGTTGACTCATGGCGACCGTAAGCAAATCAATCGCACAAATGAACAATAACAAAGCCAATAGCATAATGAAGTAGCTCTTGATTTTACTGTGCTGTTTATTCTGCAATTCGATTGTATTCATGCGATGTGGTCACTTAATTTTGCTTTTGATTAAGTATGTATCTTTCGATTATTTTTTACTCAATTCTCTAGGGTCACAAGCAAAACCCATATTTTCAGTAAAATATTTACTAAACTTTGAAATTTTTTAGCGGAAAACAAGATTCCGCAATCCATTTAGATTGAAATTGCCGTTCCTTAACAATTTGATAATATGGAGGGCAAGTTATCTTCTCTAATTTTGAGCTACCGAACAACAGCCGTCCAATGGCCAAAAAAACAATAGACCAAAACATTAACCAGGATAAGCTCTCAAAAAGGGCTTACGCGCTTTTCGATTTCACTAAAAAAGAAAAGCCCTTTCTGATCGTAATCTGTATTTTGGTATCGATCGCCGGGTTGATCACACCTTATACTTACGCTGCAATGTGGTTTGGGTTCGGCTTGGCGGCTTATTCCGCTATAGCTAACGACAGTATTCAAACTATAGGCACTTTCATCGCATCCAATCAAAACCGAAAATGGTATTGGCTTTGGTTATTCATGGGTTTGATCTTCGTAGGCACAGTTACTTACAGTTGGTATACCTTCAATGGAGATGTCAGCTATCAACGTCTTAGCGTCCCTGGATTAGAAAAAGCTCCTGAAAGTTTTGTTTTTCTTCAGCTAGCGGCTCCGATTGTCTTGCTGATCATGACCAGATTGAGAATGCCGGTATCGACCACATTCTTACTTTTGAATGTGTTCACTTACAAGGCTGGGACAATCTTGGAAGTCATGAAAAAAAGCTTTCTCGGTTATCTCCTGGCGTTTTTTATTGCTATTATAGTTTGGTATGCGATCGAGCGATTGATTAAAGATTATCTAAAAGGCGAGGCCAAACCTTACTGGATTGTACTCCAATGGATCACTTCAGGTACACTTTGGGCAGTTTGGATCATGCAGGATGCTGCCAATATAGCGGTATTCTTGCCGCGTCAATTATCCGTCTGGGAATTTGTAACTTATGCCGGCTTTGTTTTCATAGGTATTGGATTTTTATTTTATGTCAAAGGCGCCCGAATCCAATCCATTGTAAACGAAAAATCAGACGTGACCGATGTTCGTGCGGCGACGATTGTCGATTTTGTATATGCCATTATTTTGTTCTATTTCAAGTTATACAGCAATGTGCCGATGAGTACTACTTGGGTATTTATTGGATTGTTAGGCGGCAGAGAGCTTGCTATTGCTCTTGGTAAAGTTGGAAAAGAGAAGAAACGAAAAGCTTGGGTTTTTCGTGCTTACCGCCTTGCCAAAAACGATGTCGGAAAAGCATTCATCGGGTTATTGGTGTCATTGATTTTGGCCATTGTGATCAATGAAGGTGTGCGAAATGAGATTCTTGAAATGCTAAAATTCTAAGATTGGATCTTTTCAGCCACGAATATTTCATGAAGGAGGCTATGAAGCAGGCAAAATACGCTTTCGAGGAAGGTGAGATTCCAGTAGGAGCGGTGATCGTATCAAAAAATAAAATTATAGCAAAAGGATACAATCAGACCGAGCGCCTCAATGACGTCACGGCCCATGCAGAAATGCTTGCTATTACCTCAGCGGCTAATTATATCGGAGCAAAATACTTGACCGATTGCAAACTCTATGTGACTTTGGAGCCATGCGTGATGTGCGGAGGAGCTTTATTCTGGTCGCAAATTGCGGAAATACACTTTGCTGCTGCAGATCCGAAAAGAGGCTGTATGAAATCAAACCCATCGATTCTCCATCCCAAAACCAAAGTTTATTCTGGAACCCTCGCCGTAGAATCAGAATCTCTTCTCAATTCATTTTTCAAAAAGCTTCGAGAATAGATGAAATTTAGATTTTTAAGAACCTTTTTTGGAGGCAGAGGGTTTTAAATTTAATTATTTAAAATATTTTAACTCATTTGTAACCACTAAATACCAAAAAAAATGGCTTTTGAACTACCAGCGCTTCTTTACGCAACTGACGCGTTAGAACCAAATATCGACGCAAAAACTATGGAAATACACCATGGTAAGCATCATAACGGATACGTAACCAACTTGAATAATGCCATTGCAGGCACTGACATGGAGGACAAGTCCCTAGAAGAACTTTTAAAAATGGCCGGGTCGAATACCGCAGTTCGGAATAACGGTGGTGGACATTATAACCATAGCCTATTTTTTTCCATCCTTTCTCCTAATGGTGGTGGTAATCCTTCAGGCGAACTGGCTGCCGCAATCGACGCTAAGTTCGGATCTTTAGATTCATTCAAAGAGACTTTTAATAAAGCAGCTGCTACCCGATTTGGTTCTGGATGGGCATGGCTTTGCGTAGATACTAAAAAAGAACTTTGCGTATGCTCTTCACCAAATCAGGATAATCCAATGATGGATGTCTCAGATTGTCCAGGTACTCCGATTATGGGATTGGACGTATGGGAGCATGCGTATTATTTGAATTATCAAAACAGACGTCCTGATTATATCTCCGCTTTCTGGAATTTGATCAATTGGGACGAAGTAAGCAAGAACTACGCAGCTGCGATATAATCCGTCACACTGCCGAAAAATCCCCATGCCGCAAGGTTTGGGGATTTTTTTTGGTTAAAATCGCACAGAAAAACTGTACGATAATGAAACAATCAACATATGATTATTTTTCAAAAATAGCCTTTAAACGAATTTAAGGCATTTTTTGAGGCCTGGCATTTTCTTTTCATACGCTGGTCTGTAAACATGACCAACACAATTGAAATGAAAACTACCAACATTATCTTTTTAACAGTATTGATTTATCTTCTTGGGATCAGTACCCTAGCTGCAAAAGATGTCAGCAAAATTTCGGGAAAATTAGTAGACCAAGCTGGCAATGCGATTCCATTTGCAAACGTAGCTCTGATCGATGCTACAGCCGGCGGACTGGTAGATGGCACAGTCTCTACAGAAGCAGGAGTATTTTTGATCGAAACAGTCAAAACAGGAAAGGTCAAACTGGTGATCTCATCGATCGGATTCAAATTGTTTGAATCAGCTTCTTTTGAATTAATCTCAGGAATGCTCAAGGATATGGGCACGCTAGTGATCGAGGATGAGATGACAGGCCTTGGCGAAGTCACCGTACAATCCACTCGACCGGAGATCATCATCGAAGCTGACAAGACCATAGTCAACGTAGAAGGAACCGTCATGGTTGAGGGATCAAATGTCCTCGATGTCATCGGCAGAGCTCCTGGGATCTATGTGGATCAGGGCGGAATCATCAATCTCAATGGCCGGGCAGGAGTGGTGGTGATGATCAATGATCGGCAAACCTATATGAGCGCAACTGATCTGGCTAATTTTCTCCGTGCGATGCCAGCAGATAATGTCAAAAGTCTGGAAGTGATCAATAATCCTTCAGCAAGATTTGATGCTGAAGGATCGGCAGGAGTGATCAATATCGTACTGAAAAAGAACGATGTCGATGGTGTATTTGGAAATATACAGGGTGGCGGTCAATACAATGGACTCTGGGCACCAATCGGAGGCGTGGCCCTCAATGTGAAAAAAGGAAAATGGACCACTAACGCAAATCTAAACTACAACGAGTACGCTATTTTCAACGACTTGGAAATCGACCGAAATTTTGTGCTTCCGGAAGGACTATCAAATTTCAGCCAAAATTCCAGAATCACGCAACGGGACAAAAATCTGTTTTTCAGCGGAGCTGCAAATTACGAACTCAACAAAAACCACAACTTGGGCTTAAATGTCCAAGCCTCTAATTCCAATGACATCAATCTTGTGCCCTCATTTACCGAAATATCCAGCCCACTATCGACGGAAAATAGCTTCTTAGAGTCAGAAAATGATGCAACAGGACACAGCGCTCGCTTCTTTGGAAATATTCACTACGAAGGAAAGCTGGATACGATGGGGATTAAAATCACCTCGGACATTGATTTCACTCGGATGAATTCCGACAGTGAAGCGCTTCTATCCAACTTAAGTTATACCGGTCAGAATTCAGAAATGGGAACGCGCGATCAGATTTTAACGCTCAATGATATGTACTATACTATTTTCACTGCCAAGGTAGATTTTATCAAATCATTAAAAAATGGAAGTACGTTTGAAAGTGGCTTGAAAGGATCTTGGGTAAAATCTGACAATAATCTTGATCTCAGTCGCTCCCGGGAGGATGGCGCATTTACCCCAGACCCGAGTAGCAATCAATTTATCTATCATGAAAATGTGCTTGCAGCCTATGCCTCTTTTAAGGTAAAGTTTTCGGATAAGGTATCCTTCCAGGCAGGACTTCGTGGCGAATACTCTGATATCGAAGGCAACTCGGTAACCCTAAATCAAATCAACGCTCAGAATTATTTCAACTTGTTTCCAAGTGCTTTTGTACAGCATAAGCTAAGCGAAAACTATCAGATCGTCTTCACTGCCAATCGACGAATTACGCGGCCCAATTACCGCTTACTCAATCCCTTTGTCAATTACATTGATCAGCTGACTACGGAGCAAGGTAACCCAAATCTGATGCCTCAGTATTCCAATAATTTTGAAATGAATCATGTGGTGAAAGGGATGTATCAATTTACGATTGGCTATGCCGAGACTCAGGATGCCTTCATGCAAGTATTTATTCAAAATCAGGAGGCGCGTACGACCACGACATTTACCGATAATTTTGATAAGACCCAAAACATGAATTTTAGAGCAATTGTACCGGTAACCATCAAAAAATGGTGGGAGACTTCCAACATGGTGCAGGTCAATTATAACCGATTCAAATCTCAGATTGGTGATGATCTGCTGGACAATTCACAGACTTCCTTTATGGTTCGATCTCAGCACAACTTTACCTTACCGAAAGGTTTCAAACTTGAGGTGATGGGAATGTACTTGGGTCCGCAGATTTGGGGGCAAGGGTTTATTGAAGGTTTTGGCTGGGTAGATGCCGGAGTGACCAAAACCATCATGAAGGATAAATTGACGATTGCGGTCAACGGCACCGACCTTTTCCGAACTCAGATTATTCGTGCCAATGTAGATTTCGCCGACATCGACACCTCCTTTGAGCAATACAGAAGCAATCAGGGACTGCGATTTACGCTACGATATCGCTTCGCAAAAGGAGATAGCTTCCGGGTAAATAATAGCACCGGAAGTGAAGAGGAGCAGAAAAGGTTGAATTAAGATACCACTACGGCGTATAAGAGTAGCTGGAAGATGGACATGCAAAAAATAAAAATTGGAAAAATCCTTCACGACTCAAAGCATGCCGAACAGCTCTTGGGAGCGACTTCGTCTTAGAAATGGAAAGAAAGCGCATGCGACAAAAACGTATGCGCTTCTTTCATTAAATCTCAGAATATAGCAAGTCAAACAAAATCAAGTTTACTTCATCATCGAAGGATACACATCCTAAATTCAGGTTAATAATCTGCTTTTTCTATTTGATGATCACCCTGTATACCGTGAAAAAATCCTCTTCAATGTCGGGATTTTCTTTTTTCAAACACCAGAGCGCACCATCACGACTTACGAATACATCGCTCAAGTCGTTAGGAAGCTCGGAATCGTTTAGTTTTTCCCCATTAAGGTTAAGAATTTGGTAGCGAAGCTTGTATTTCGCTGTGACACGAGCTTGGAATTCCTTCCATTCGGTATTTGACTTATTTTCTTGGTAGCGTACAGCATCCTCTTGGTCATAGCCGGTTTCATAAGTGATGACCAGCTTATCTCCCACTTTCATCAACTTATGGATAATTCCAAATGATGAATCATAGCCTATGGCTCTTGGGTCAGCTTTTGTGGGGTCTTCACCGGGATTTAGCTTATAATCTTTGAGTTGAAGAGGAATTCTGTTGAGTCTTGAGTAAGGTGGGTCCAAAGAATAAATATTCAAAAACGGATCAGTACCACTGATGACATAAAGCTGACCTTCTACCACTTCAAAAGTAGCGGATAGCGTGCTAGGCTCATGTGACATGTCATTTTGGAAAATGCTCTCAGGGTCGAGGTTCAGAAATTGCTCGTATTTGCCAGTAATGGGATCAGCCCAGACAAGCTGCAAGAATGTGTCATAAAACTCAGGTTGAGTTTTGTCAAACTCACCCCTGGCAATCAGGCCCGTTAGTAGAATTTTACCTTTTACAAATTGAATTTCACGCTTGGCATCTATCCTTCCACTGAACGGCAGAACTTGATTGCTAGGTACTTTGGTACTACTTAGCAAATTTCCTTCAAGATCATATTCGTAAATCCCGGAGCTGGAGACTACCTGAATGTTCTCTACCGAGGTAAATCTGCCGGCAGCCATTGGGAAGAAACCAAAGCCATCCGGTGCATCCTTGTCTTTGCCAAACTCGCTCAGTATTTCACCACTGAAATCGGTACTGACAAATTTCATATTCTGAGGATCAAACAGTAAAATCCTTTCGAATACAGGATTTACGTCCATCAGGTTGAGTTTACCAAGGTAGTTTACCCGAATGGAATCGATTATTTCAAGTTTGTAATCCGGATTTGAAGTGTTCGTGGAAGTTGGAGATTCGCAAGCAAAAAAGAAGATTAAGCAAGCAGCAAGAAGTCCGTGTGAGATTTTCATAGCATCGGCAGTTAGTCCCAACTAATATATCTGTATTAGCGATAAAACAGAAATTTTTTGTCTGCTTTATCCAACTGTTTCCTACTTGGGTAAACTAAAGATAGATCACGCCATTTCCGGGTTTTGGCCGGATTGACATCAATTGGGAAAATGAGGATGTGCCAAAGCGGTTGAGGTATTTTTTTCAACACGGAGACACAGAGAAAACAGAGGTTTCACGGAGTTTTTTTTTATCACATACCTGTCTAGTGTGAGTAGAGCACACTCAGTCACATAGTTTTATCCCAATCAATAAAAGGTCCGTAGGAGCGAAATCTTTGCAGAAAAGAAAGATCACGCCGTTCCAGAGTTTTTGCCGAATTGACGTCAATCGGGAAAATAAGGATTCGCCAAAACGGTTGAGGTATTTTTTTCAACACGGAGACACAGAGAATAAAGAGGATTCAAGTAGGTTTTTTTTATAACAAGCCTGGCTGTTGTGGCTCGAGCACACATGGCCGCTTAGTTTTATCCAAATCAATAAAAGGTCCGTAGGAGCGACATTTTTGATGAACTAGGTCAAAAGATTTCGGAATTTTTTACAAAAAATGATACAAAAATATCAATACCCCCGCAAAGGCGGGCTTATCTTGCCCTTTGATTTCTAGTTTAACTTCCACTTCAGCTTTCACCGTTCCCCGAAGGTTTGCGACATTCTTGAGTGTAGCGACCAATCTTACTTCACTTTCCACCAAAACTGGATTGGCAAACCTCAGAGATTCGATGCCGTAGTTGATCATCATTTTCAGATTTTGAACCTCCACGATTTGATCCCAGAGATAAGGCACAATACTCAGCGTCAGGTAGCCGTGCGCGATCGTATTTCCAAATGCTCCCTGCGCTTTAGCCCGCTCAGGATCAGTATGAATCCATTGATGATCATGAGTGGCATCGGCAAAGCCGTTGATTTGGGACTGAGTAATTTTAAAGAAGTCAGAAGCGCCAAGCTCCTGACCTTTGTACTGTTGAAAATCAGAAAAGCTTCCTATGATTACTGGCGACATCTAAGTTTAATTTGATAAAAAATCAAAATAGGTAAGATTATTTGGGATATACAAACCAACAGCGACAAATGGAATCTCATTTGGTGTATTTGATATGCACAACCTAAAAGCTGAAAATAATTTTAACCAGCAAATTAGTTTTTGAGATATTTTATCCTATTTTCCCATTCTATTTAGTAGGTATTTTATGGTATCACTTTTACTTGGTGTTCTCCTCTTTTTCTTTCCAAATTTTCTTCAGGATACTTTGAAGATTGATAGAGATATTCCTGTTCATTCCTTTCTTACGGAATCACAGAAGCTTACTATTTCTGAGGATTTTCAAGTGACTCACATCAAAGAATTGAATTTGGTAATCAATTCTTCGGAAGGATTAAATCATGCTACCACGATTTTACAATATGATCGATTGAGTGAGATTATCAGTTTCGAATTGGAAGTAATCGATCCGGTGAGTAGGAAGGTAATCCAAAAAGCCAAACTCAAAGACATGGGTGACTTTGCAGCTTATTCCATGATGTCGATTTTCGACGACAACCGCTATAAATTGTATGAATTGAGGAGCGGAAAATTCCCTATCCAAGTCATCATTAAGACCGAAACTAAAGCCAAAACAAACTTCTTCCTACCCACTTGGATTCCAGTTCACCACTACAACCAAAAAGTAGTCTCCTCGACTCTGGAAGTTGAATTTCCCACCACTCAGGGATTACGCTTCAAAGAATTAAATCTCTTGGGAGAAAAAAATGAGCTGGTCACGGAGGGAAAGTCGATCCGAACGTGGGTAGAGAAGGATCTTCCAATTCAAGAACGGGACCTCAAAGAGGAAGATGATCATCGATTACTACTTGCCCCGATTAATTTCGGCTTGGAAAACTTTGCAGGCACAATGGATACCTGGTCAGGGCTTGGTTCCTTTCTGAGCCAGTTGAATCAAAACAGAAATGATCTCTCCCCAGAATTCAAAAAGGAGATCCAGCTGATGACCGCAAGTGCGGAGCGTAATTTTGAAAAAATTGAAATCCTATATGAATATTTACAGCGCAACTATCGCTATGTTAGTATTCAACTTGGAATTGGTGGCTGGCAAAGTATGAAAACTGCCGACGTGGTCAAATATGCTTATGGTGACTGCAAGGCATTGACTTTTTTGATGCAAAGCATGCTAGCAGAAGTGGGAATACCCGCTAACTATACTTTAGTATATGCCGGTGAAAAGGAGGATGATATTGAGGTGGATTTTCCAAGCAATCAATTCAATCATGTGATTCTTCAGGCATTTGATGGAGACCAACCCGTCTGGCTGGAATACACATCAAATTCGCTTCCTGCCGGATATTTAGGGGATTTCACCAAAAACCGACATGTATTGGTTGCCAATGATACAGGTGGCTATCTGACGAAAACGCCTGACTATCTTGGTCAAGAGTGGAACACGGCAAGTACTAAAAGCACCATCTTGATTGATGCTCAGGGTAATGCCAGCATAGAATCTACTATTGCCTATCAAGGAAACCCAGCGGGTGATTTGATTCAATTGAAATCCCAGATGGATTCCAGACAGCAACGGGATTATTTCAACAGAAATTCGCCGGTCAGCGGACTGATTATCAAAGATTTTTTCTTTGAGCTTGACCGGAAAGATTCCATCCCCGTGGCAGCAATTTCCTATCAGGGATTTATCCAGAAGTTTACTCAAAACACAGCAAAGCGGCTTATTCTAAAACCATTTTTGGACAAGATCTCACTTGGCAGTCAGGGGATGGAATCACTTTATATTAAAGATGAATATCAGATCAAATTAGTCGAGCCTATGGAGCTGGAGTTTAAGCTGGCTGATCAACTTTTTAATGAAAAAGGGCTTTCTGTAAGTCTAAAAAGTGTACTTGAAGGGACAGAACTGCGAGTCGAGCGCGAAGTGAGATTTGTGTCGGGCGAGGAGATGGACAAAGATGCCAAATCCGAGCTTATCCGAAAGGCAAATGCCACTTTCAACAAACCATACATTTTCATAAAACCTACTAATACACCACACTAAATGAAGCACAGATTGTTTTTGATTCTGGTAGTTTGGTATTTACCCATCAGTTCCTTTGCACAAGTGAAATTTGGTCAGCTGACCTCAGAAGACTTGGAGCTGACTCAGGTGGAATATGAGTCTGATGCCAATGCAGTTGTTTTATATGAGAGCGGTGACTCGAGATTCAGTGGCAGTATGCTGGAGACCACCTACCATATCCGAATCAAAATCCTGAATGAAGCAGGCAAAGATTATGGTGATGTGAGGATTAAATATTATGTAGGAGATAATCGAACAGAATCGATTTTTGGAGAGAAGGCCCAGATTACCACTATTGTCGAAGGTCAGCAGGTGACTAGTAAGTTGGGAAAGGAAAGTTTCTTTGACGTAGATCTTGGAGAGGGGTATCGGGAGTTTTGGATTTCATTTCCCAATGCTCAGATAGGATCTATTCTGGATTACACTTACAAGAAATTAGATAAGAATATCACCTTTCTAGATGGCTGGAATTTCCAAAACAATATCCCCACACTGATCTCGAAATATCAAATTACGATTATCCCACAGTTGGATTATAAGATGATGGGCCAAGGCAATCGATTCTTTTCAGACGCTGAAAAAAGCAGTGGAAATGGCATATACTCCTGGACCATTCGCAATCTCTACGCCATGAAGCCTGAGCCGTACATGATCAACTATCGGGACTACGCCGAGCGTGTAGAGTTTCAACTTTCCAGATATCAGAAAACCGATGACACGAAGGGCGGCTTTGATTGGGTTGATCTAATGAATACTTGGGAAAAACTGGGTGATGAGATCATAGATATTTATCAGGAAAAGGGATTTTACAGATCCAATCCGATTGAGAAGGAGATGTTGAGCATTGATCTGACAGGTGATTCGCAGCTGGAGAAGGCCAAGAAAGCGTATTACTTTTTGCGTGACAACTTTGTTGTCGAAGGCGAGGACTGGATCTATCCCACTCAGAATCTACCTCAGGTATTGAAAACCAAGATGGGAACCCCCGGCGAAATGAACTTGGCACTGATGGGCGTATTGAAATCCATGGGTATCCAATGTGATCCTATCTTAATCGGCTCCAAAGGAAGTGGACGCTCCGATTTGGTTTCGTTTCCATTTTTGACCCAATTCGACGAGATACTGATCTACGCGGAGATTGATGGGCAGCCTCAATATTTGGATTTGTCGAATAAGATGGCTCCTTTCGGCTACGTAGACTTGAATAAGCATGTCAAGGCCGGCCTGATCCTGCAGAAGAATAAAAGTGAGCTGACGGCTATAAACATAAAGCACAGCTCCAATACTTCGGTACTCTCGCAGATCGAGCTCGATGACGATTCAAACCTAGTTATCAATTCCAAGCTTCGGTTTTATAATTACAAGGGGCTTCAGATCGCTCAGACAACCAAAAATCTGCTGGATCAGAAAAAACCTCTGGAAGATTTCTTCAAGCAGGAGGAAGGCGAAAAGATTGAAGTGATCACTTCAGAAGATAATCTGGCAGAGAAAAATTACCACACTATAGCTACAAAAAAGATTATCGAAAATCTGGCAGACCACGAGACCATCATCTTTACTCCTTTGCAGTTTTCCACCTTTTTCGAAAACCCTTTTACACAGACCTATCGCGTTTTCCCAGTCGACTTTGGCTATTCCTTCAACGAATCTTATTCGACTAACATTAAAATTCCCGCTGGATATGAGATCGATGATTACCCTGTAGCAGAAAATCTGTCGATTTCCGGAGGCGGAGTACAATTTCTTTACGATGTCCAACTGATGGCTACGGAACTATTGGTCAATGCCAAACTCATGGTGCGATTGCCACTGATAGGTGCTGATCAATATGCTGAGTTGAAATATTTGATGGAGTCAGTCTCTTCCAAGTTGAGTGCTCCTGTGGTAATGAAGAAAATCATCAAACCCTGAATATGAAATCAGCCGTTTTTTGCCTGGTTCTTCTGCTATATGCAGGACATATTTGGGCTCAGGGGTCTGAGTTCGGCGTCTATTCTGAGGCAGAACTTTCGATGGAAAAAGTTCCGTTTGACCCTGAAGCTTCAATAGTAGTACTCTTCGAAAGCGGGATTTCTCAGCCGCTTTATACCGAGACAGGATACTCCTCCATTGTTCACGGTATTTACACAAAGTACCATTATCGCTACAAGATCTTGAATGATAACGTGCTAAATTTTGGAGATATTAGAATCCCGTTTTACCCTGCTGGTGAGCTGAAAATAGAGCAAGTAGCAATAGTGAGCGCCCAAGTGAGTTACTTGGAGGAGGGTGAGCGGGTAGTCAAAGAATTAAGTAAAGATGACATCAAGCTGGTAGAGCTGGATAATGGCTTTTCAGAATACCGAATCATCTTTCCCAATGTCAAGAAAGGCTCCATCTTAGAGTGGAAATATGAAAAACTTGATCGGGCGTATTACTCACTCGAAGGCTGGGCTTTCCAAGGGGAGCATCCAAAATTAAAGTCCTATTTTTCCCTAAAAAGCCCGCTCTTTTTGCAATATCAGCTGGTCATCCAGGGGAAGAGAGTCCGTGAGGCACTGATCCAGTCTGAGAAACGAGATTTTTTTGAATGGGAAATCGATTCGATCAGCTCATTTCGTGCAGAGCCTTATATTATCAATCCTTTGGATTACTTGGATCGAGTAGAGGGATTTTTGTCAAGAGATGGCTCTCAAGGAGACCAAATCGTGTATTCTACCTGGGCAGAATTAGGGTATCAGATTCAGTCCATCAAATCATTTGAATCCTATTTCAAAGGAAACTCACTCCGAAAGATCGGGATGAAGGAAGGCTTCACAGGTAGCACTCCACTGGAAATCGCAGAAAATGCCTATCAATTTGTCGCCAACGAATTTGAACTGGGACCCTCCGTATACGCACTTCCCACACAGACAGCCAACGACCTTCTCAAATTTAAAAAAGGAAACCACTTGGATATCAATCTGCTTCTGCTGGTGATATTTCAGAAGTAAGGGATCAAATCCAATCTGGTCTTGATCAATCAAAAAGGCGAAAACAGGACGAATCTGATTCCAAGCCCATTTCTGGATCAGTTTTCAGCTTCGTTGATTCGAGCGGAGATTGATGGAGAAATGATTTGGCTTGACGCAACCGACAAAACTTTGCCCTTTGGCTTGATTTCACCTAAAAAACTGATGCCCCAAGGCTTTTTGATTGATGGGAAATCCTCTTCTTTAATTCCAATCAATCTTTCGCACGATTCCGGATTTGAAATTAATATCAGTGTGGGTAGAGATTCGGTTGATCAATTTGAATATCGTAATCAGGCAAAAATATCAGGCTTGAGTCTAATGAGTATTAAAGAATCTCAAAATCAGGAGCAAGAACCGGCTGAAGAGGACGATACTTATGATGTCGAGGTAGAAGATCATTTTCTTTCAGAGCGTTATGTTTCGTCCAGTTTCAAACGGCATGCTGCTAATATGGATGAGCAGCTTTTAATTTTCAATCCTTTTGATCAATCTATTTTCTATCAAAATCTATTTTTGGATGAAGAAAGACGCTTTACCATAGAGTTTGAGTACCAATTCAGCGAAAAAATAATATTCACACTTGAGATTCCGGATGGGTATGCGATAGATGAATTCCCAGAGGCGAAACATTATAAATTAATAAGCAAGAAGCTTGAATTTGACTTCGAAGTCGTCCAAGGCGAAAAAGAGTTCGTGTTTACCAGTCATTTGAAGATCAATAGTCCGGATATTGAAGTCTCCGCCTATCGTGATCTACAAAGCTTTGCAAAACTTGTCTCAGAAACGCTAAACTCACCTATCATTTTAAAGAAAATTTCGAATTCGCCCGCGCTTTAGTTTGGGATAGAAATCTTTGATATTTTTGGCGAAATAAAAAAATTTATGGCTGAAGCCTATCTACACGGATTTATTCCAGAAGAGCAACAGCGTCTCTTGAACCAAGCCGATTTTTTAGCATCAAAAATCTATCCTAGAATCGATTTTTCGGGCTGTACTAATCTGCTTGAAATTGGTTCAGGCGTGGGTGCACAGACTGGGATGCTACTTAGACTTTGGCCAGACTTGAGAATCACTTGTGTGGACTATTCGGAAATACAAATTGCTCAGGCTAAACTAAATCTGGCATTTGCCGGAGACAGAATCACATTTCTATGTCAGGATGCGCGAGAATTGGCACTTGAAGAGCAGTATGATGCCGTCTTTATCTGCTGGGCGCTGGAGCATGTATCCGATCCAGTCAAAGTGTTGAAGTCGGTCAGAAAATATCTGCTTCCAGGGGCAAAATTGTGGGCGACCGAGGTATTCAATTCCAGTTTGTATCTATATCCGGATCTTCCAAATCAAAGGAAATATAATCGAGCATACAATGATCACCAAATATCCTTGGGTGGGAATCCTGATGTAGGTATACAATTGGGAAATCTACTTCAGCAGGCGGGCTATGAGGCTATTCAACTTTATCCATACGGATTTCATTTGGATCAATCGCGATCAGTGGAGCTTCGAGAAATGATTGATTTCTGGAAGATTCTCATGAAGAGTGGCGCAGCGGGATTGCTGGAGGCTGAACTAGTCACTGCCGAAGAAATAGAAGCCATGGAGGCCGATCTTAATTACACGCTGAGGGATGAAAATGCCGTATTTTTCTATCAATTTATACAGGCATATGCAACCAATTAATCTTTGACATGAAATTATTAAAATCGATTTGGCGATGGATTTGGAAAATAACCCTTTGGTTTTTTGGCCTTTCGATTGGACTCACGATTTTGTACAGGTTTGTTCCAGTCCCGATTACTCCATTAATGGTGCTTCGAGTAGTTGAGAATGCATTTGATGAAAAAAGAGATGTGAGGCTAGTAAAGGACTGGGTTCCATTTTCTCAAATCTCAAAAAATGCGCCTCAAGCCGTTTATGCTTCCGAGGATCAAAAGTTCTTAGATCACAATGGCTTTGATTTTGAAGCAATGGAGACAGCCTGGGAAAATAACAAAAAGGGCAAGCGCGTAAAGGGCGCAAGCACCATCACGCAGCAGACCGTCAAAAATGTGTTTTTGTGGCCTGGCCGTAGCTATCTCCGCAAAGGATTAGAGGCGTACTTCACGGTATTGGTAGAATTGATTTGGCCCAAAGAGCGAATCATGGAGGTCTATCTGAATGTAATTGAAATGGGTGATGGAATCTATGGTATCGAAGCGGCAGCTCAGACCTATTACAAAAAACCAGCGGCAAAACTAAAGCGAAATCAAGCGGCTATGATCGCTGCGGTACTTCCAAATCCGCGAAGGTGGACACCAAAGAAACCTACACCTTATATTGTAGGCAGACAAGCTTGGATTTTGAGGCAGATGAATAATCTGGCTCCTATTGGATTTGGTATCTAAGGTTTGAATTTGTAATTCTACCTGTTTAAATTGGACTAATTCAATTACCATGTTAGACTTTCAATTTTTTTCAAAAAGATCCTTTTTTGATTCCCAAATTTTCTCCTTTTCCAAGGGTAAAAAAGAGATGAAATAAAGGTGATTTCCGAAAAATAAATTTTCAACAAAATTTAGATAATCTTGGCTCATTGCGAGATTTCGCACATTGAAAAAAAGCAAGAAAATTTTATCCACAAAATCACTAATTTATCCACAATAGCAAAAAATGAGTTTATAAATCACTAGTTATTAGTAGGATAAGTAGTTCTTAAAAGACCTTTTTTGTGGATAAATAAAGCTAACTTTAAAAAAACAGTCTTGGAATGTGGAAAATTAGGTGGACATGTTGAATGCCAAATTTTCTTCTAAACTACATCAATCTTCCTTTTGACGGATAAGCCTTTTTCGGTAAGCATTGAATATTCGTGACTTGGAGACAAAGCCTAAATAGCGTCCATCTTCAATTACAGGAAGGTTCCAAGCACCGCTTGATTCAAATTTATCCATCGCTTTTTGCATATTTTCTGTTGCAAATAGGATTTCCGGAGGACTGTGCATAAGCTCCTTGACCGTGATGGTTTCTTGCTGGCTCCTATCAAACATGATATCCCGAATATCATCCAAGGTGATGATTCCCCGAAGGGTACCATGCTCATCTACAACCGGAAAAAGATTCCGTTTGGAAATTTTCACCAGGTCAATCAAGTCGCCCAGTTTAGCATCAGGATGTACTGGCAGCAAATCCCGTTCGATGACATTGGCAATACTTATCCGATCCAGCAGTTCTTCATCTTTAGATTCAGGCAACTGTCGTCCCTTTTCTTTCAACTGGATCACATACAGGCTGTCTTTTTCGAAGTAGGTAGTCGTGATATATGAGATCGCTGACACAAACATCAGTGGTACAAAAAGATCATAGCCTCCGGTAACCTCTGCAATCAAAAATATTGCTGACAGCGGTGCGTGCTGTACACCAGCCATCACTCCGCACATGGCAACCAGCGTAAAATGGGCCAAAGGCAGGGGAATATGAAAGCCAAACATATTTTTGGAATAGGCAAAAACAAATCCCACCATACCACCTACGTATAGCGATGGCGCAAAGATTCCGCCACTACCGCCACTGCCCAAGGTCAAAGCTGAAGCTATCGGTTTGACCAGAATGATCATAGAAAGAAAGATAATGATCAGGTAAGGATTCTCTGCTGAGGAGAAAAATGGGCTTTTGTCTAACAGTTGATCTGAGTTTCCATTAATGAGTAAGTTTAGCGTATCGTATCCTTCTCCATAAATAGGAGGAAAGAAAAACACCATAAATCCAAGTAAAGCACCTCCATAGAGTAATCGCAAAACTTGAGTTTCCAAACCTTCCAACAGGTGCTCCGTAAGACGGACAGCCCTGCTGAAATAAAGCGATGTAATCCCACAGAAAATCCCCAATAACAAGTAATAAGGCATATGTCCTGCTAAAAATTCCCCTTGAAGCTCGAAGGTAAATACAGGGTCGTTCCCGATCAGAACCATTGAAGTCAGAGAACCCATCACAGAAGCAATCAATAAGGGGATAAAGGATGTTGTGCTAATCTCTAGCAAGATGACCTCTATAGCAAAAATAACCCCTCCGATCGGAGCTCCAAAAATCGCAGAGATTGCCCCCGCGGCTCCACAACCAATCAATAAGGTTCTTTTTTTTGCATTCAAATGCACTAGTAAACCCACATTTGATCCTATAGCTGAGCCTGTGACTAGCATCGGAGCTTCCAATCCAACAGATCCTCCAAATCCCACTGTAAGAGCAGAAGTAAATATCCTACTGTACGTTTTTACTGCAGGAATGATACTTTGCATTTTGGAAATATTGAAAAGCACATCCGGAACCCCATGACCTCCGGTGTCTCTGAAAATGTATTTCCCTAAAATATATGCCGCTGTGATTCCGATGATGGGATAGAGTATATAAAGGAAATTGGCATACTGAGTATAGAAATCCTCGGTCAAAAAACGCTGAATGGCATGAACAGCTGTCTTCAAAATCACCCCTGCCAAACCAGAAAGCATCCCGATGATCCCACTTAGGATTAGGATGAACGACTGATTGCTCATGTGTCTGAGACGCCAGATTAATAACTTGGTGATGAAATCAGTTTTAGCCAATGGATTCTATACGAAAAATTATAAATATCTAAAGTACTTAAGATGGTGCCCAATTAGAAATAATTGGGCTATTCTTTAGGTAATTCTACGTCCAAAGCCAGAATACACATCAGTATAAGATTGGTGGCATTGACATAGAAGTCTTGATCTATATTCCCAAACTCGTCACTTGGCTTATGATAGTCTTTATGATTTTCCACTCCAAAATAAATATGTGGGATTTTTTGATCGAAAAAAGGGCCTTGGTCGGAGGATTGAGTCCAGTCGTCTCTGCCGGTGCTTGGATTATCATACCCAAATTTTAACACCGGAGTTGAGCCATTAGATACTCGTTCCAGAATAGGCTTGAACGATGGGTTATGATAGGTGCCTGAGGCATAAAGTTCGCCTTTCTCATTTCGGGAGATCATATCCATGTTAATATTCATCAATATATCTTCTTTGGGAAATGGGAAGTCATTTAGAAGTGCTTTTGCACCTTGAAGTCCCATCTCTTCTCCATCCAACGCCGCAAACATAATCGCATGCTCAGGTTGATTCTCTTTGAAATAAGCGGCAAAAGCCATCAATGCAGCTGTGCCAGAGGCATTGTCATCAGCTCCATTGTAGATTGAATCTCCTGCAGTGTTTTTGCGTCCAATCCCAACGTGGTCATAGTGAGCGGTGATCACAATGATTTTACGGGAGTTTTTACCAGGAATGAAAGTTATTACATTGGTAGCATCCTCGTAAGTTTTTCTTTCTCTTCGGTTTTCAAAGGTAAATTTCTGGTAGTAGTTGGAATAATGCGTAAATAAATCCAGCGACTGAAAATGTGCTTTTATGTATTCCTGAGCTTGCAGATTTCCTTCGCTGAGCGTTTTTCTGCCCTTCAGTATATCAGCTGATAAGTATTCCAGATCCTGAAGTACTTTCTCTCGATCAATAGATTGCCCAGAGGCGTAACCAAAGGTGAAAAGAAATAAAAGGCCTATAACTGTATTGATTGATGATATCATCCGATGAAGTATTTTGCGTTATGTATATTCGTAAAATTAATAGTCAAAACGAATCTACGGTTTCATTGATGAAATTTAAGAGATTAATACTTCTACTCATTTCCTTTTTGCCAATTGTGCTCTTTGCCCAGGGCACCCTCCCGGAGACGTTTTTTGACGGGAAATCAGTTGTTCTGGTCTCTATAGACCCCAGTGCCAGACCAATCATGTCTTGGAAGCAGTTGGCTGACAGCGTACATCAAAGTCTGGTCAAAGCCGGTGCTGATCCTGTGGCCTACTTTGAATTGGAGCAGATGACTCTTTCTGAAGTGACACAGGCTGACTTTGCAAAAGCTTTTCAGACCAGGCTAATAAAAAATATTATTCTCGTCACGCAACAAAAGACGCAAACTAGCATCCATGTGGGAGCATTTTCCAATGATGGAACTATCATCCCTTCCACTAATCTCTTTGGGGCTGTTGGGGCAGATTACAAGCTGGCCGGTGCCAACTTCGCTGCAATCGGCGATGGACTGAAATCCAAGAATCTGCTTGTTCTGGATATACCTGAGTTTCTAAGTATAAGCCCTGAAGAGGCTGTCTCAACTTTAAAGTTTATTCCTAAAAATCCACTTAATCTGGATGTATTCAAACTTGGAATTCCAATCGAGGGATCATCCGCACAGACAGGTCTTCTGAGCTATTTCAAATATGATAATTATGGTAAAACACCAGTGTCAATTCTAGCGGAGCAAGCTGCTCAAAAATCAGGTATTGAGGAGATTCTGACTCAAGAATATGCTTTTCCGGTGGAGTGGCTCACACAAGCCAAGTCAAACCAAGAGATGATCCGGGATAGAGTTCAATTTCTTTTGGTAAAAGTCGAAGGCAGGGAATCTGATCTGAGGGAGAGCATGGGCTTACAATCAATCGCCTCTGACAATGATTCCAGAACAGTCGTAAAATATTACATCAAGTTGATCGTAAGAGATGAATTATACATCGGGCCGGAGTGGGATGCTGATCCCGATTGGAGAGTAGCCCTTCGGGATTTCCTGGCAAATCTAAAAAAATAGACCTCCAAAAGGAGGTCTATTGTTACTTAAGGATAGGGTGATTTAAGCAACTGTTACTGATGGGAAATATTTTGGCACAATTTTTTATTCTTATTTATTATATTAAAGGAAAACATTATTTCAGCAATTGCAAAAAAAACAAGAATTTTATTTTGGTTAGATCTCTTAAGTAAAATTTTTAATACAGATAATTTACTTAAAATAACTTTTTACTTAAGAACGGTATCAGTGCCAATAAAATTGCTTGCTGATAGTACGCAGCGCGATCTAATACTCCATTTGTCAGTATTCCAACCGAACCGCCATTTTGTTTGGAATTTTCCTGTGAAAAGAACTGATCATCTGCAGCTCCGAGCTCCATCCCAGAATCAACCAAATCAGCGATTGCTTTTGGCAGGTAAAAACTCCCGGTTTTAGACCAGCCTGATCTTCCCGATCTATCTTCGATATAAATCCAGGCAAATGCGCTCATTCCCAGTTTATCCCTAGCTACACCACCTTCGATTCCCACCCAATAATCCGCCTCCGGAAAGACCGATTTGGAATTAACAGCTCTGTTTTTGGCACCTAAAAAAGTCTCTTCATCACCGATCGGTTGATCCGCAACCATCGAAGACACATTGACGCCGTTGACGATGAAACCTTTATTGAAAGCTTCGGTAAAAGCCGCTTCAGTGCAGGAAATTTTAACTGGATTTTTGCTTCCAACGATGATTAGGAATTTTTCAGAAGCTTGGAAATTTTGTCTTTTGGGGAATATCATAGAGTAAGGCTCGGCAAAAGCCTAAGCCATATTGGTAAATATTTGGTTGACGTCTTCATCTTCTTCCATCTTTTCGATCATCTTATGGATAACCTCCTCTTGCTCTTCGGTCAACTCTGTCAAGGTCGTTGGGAAGCGCTGAAAATCAGCACTGATCAGATCTATTCCTTTTTCTTCCAGTACTTTTTGCATCGTGCCAAAGTCTTCGAATTCGGTGTAGACATAGATTTCACCCTCATTTTCGTCAATATCAACCAATCCAAAGTCAATCAGTTCAAATTCCAATTCTTCTAGATCGAAGCTTGCTTTTTCAAACCTGAATACCGCTTTACGGTCAAACATAAAACTAACAGAACCAGAAGTCCCAAGGGAGCCATTTGCCTTAGAAAAGTAGCTGCGGACGTTTGCCACGGTTCGGTTGATATTATCGGTTGAGGTCTCCACTATGACTGCTATTCCAAAAGGGCCATAGCCTTCATAGACCATTTCTTCGAAGTCTTTCTCTTCTTTATTTGATGCACGCTTGATTGCCGCTTCGATTCTATCCTTGGGCATTTGTGCGCCTTTGGCATTCTGCATGATGGTGCGTAGACGAGGATTGGACGCCGGGTCAGGACCTCCTGATTTGACAGCCATCACTATCTCTTTACCCAATCGGGTAAATACCTTGGACATCTTATCCCATCTTTTGAATTTTCGTTCTTTTCTGAATTCAAATGCTCTTCCCATGGATCACTTTTATTTGGTGGGTAAAAATAGTAAATCTTTTCATTCAGGCAGAAACGTTCTTACCCCTATCTCAAGTCCCAGCGATTTTTATTTCGGAGATTGTGTATCCCTTAGATTAGCTTAAGGTAGAAAAGATTAGCTTATTAGAATCTTACTTCTCGTATATACCGTTAGCCTTTAAGAACCAACTTATATAATGATCCCTTCCGACAGTCAACCTATTCCAAATATTTCTGCCTCCGATTTTCCCAAAGTGGTAATCGTTGGGGCTGGTTTTGCAGGCTTAAAGCTAGCGCGTAGATTAATGAAAAAGGATTTTCAAGTGATTATCCTTGACAAGAATAATTACCATCAGTTTCAGCCGCTTTTTTATCAGGTGGCCACCGCCGGTCTGGAGCCAAGCGCTATTTCATTTCCGCTTCGCAAAATCTTTCACCACTCCAAAAATGTGACTTTTCGAATGGCAGATGTGAAGCATTTCGATACTGATCAGAAGCGCCTATTTACCGACATCGGTCATATTGATTATGATTATCTCGTATTGGCAATGGGCGGTGACACCAATTACTTTGGCTCTAAATCCATCGAATTTTACGCAGCACCCATGAAGACCGTATCGGAAGCACTTTATATTCGGAACAAGGTGATTTCTAATTACGAGCGAGCTATTAATATCGAGAAAGTCGAGAATCGCAAATACCTCATGAACGTGGTTATTGTCGGAGGGGGACCCACTGGAGTAGAGCTTGCGGGGGCGATGGCCGAGCTTCGGAATAATGTGCTTCCCACGGATTATCCCGAGCTCAATTTTCATAATATGAAAGTGGTCTTGATTGAAGGTGGGCCAGAACTACTTGCTCCGATGTCGCCTGAGGCCAAAAGTCATGCATTGAAATACTTACAAGAACTTGGTGTGGAGGTGATGCTCAATACCCTAGTCAAAGACTATAATGGCCAAATCGTAACCCTCAATAACGATATCTTTTTAGAAACACAGACGCTTCTCTGGGCTGCAGGTATTAAACCCAATCGTCTCGAAGGCCTTTTGCCCGAACATTATGCGCCAAATGGCCGAATCTATGTCGATTCCTATTCTCAAATTATTGACTGTCCAGGAGTATATGCTTTGGGAGACGTAAGTCTTCTTATCGAAGAAAAATACCCTAAGGGGCATCCACAAGTAGCTCAGGTGGCATTGCAGCAGGCAGAAAATCTGGCTAGCAACTTGCTCGATTCCCAAAACGGAAAGGCTATGAAACCTTTTCATTATAAAGACTTGGGATCTATGGCTACTGTTGGGAAAAAGCGTGCGGTTGTCGATCTTCCTTTTTTCAAATTTCAAGGATTTTTAGCTTGGTTAACTTGGTTATTTGTTCACTTGATGGCGATACTTGGAGTGAAAAATCGGCTCTTCGTATTTCTAAACTGGTCTTGGAATTACCTCAGCTTTGATCCAAGCCTCCGACTTTTAATCAAGCCAAAATACGTGCGTGAAAGTGAACGGAAGGAACTGATTGAACAAAAGTAAATCAGAATCAAGACTGTAGAACCAAGAATGGGTATCAAGTAGCTGGATGTTAGTATCAAGGTTCAATGTATTGAGTCAAAAATACCAGGTAGTCGTGTAGTGATGGTAGTACTAAGAATCAAGGTTTGAATATCTAAAGTCAAGATCTTGATGTCAGAAATTTAGTTTATAGATTCAGGAAACTAGGATCGTGAAATAGCATTTTCATGAATTGGGATTCTGGCGTTTATAGTCAATTCAATACTCAGTAGCTATCGCTCGAATTTTGAAAATCAAATGTATATAAGTATTGTATATAACTCGGCGATTGAAGTTCTAATGATTGTTCATTATGATGAATACCGGGGCATAAATCGTCATTAGAAATTTTCCCCCCTTCCCTAAATCCAATCTGGATTCTCCCCTCGTATCTCCGTTCAGATACAAAAAATCAATCTAAACAAACAACATTATGAAAATCAAAATTATCTCAAGGGAGCATTAGTAGCCTTTGCATTCCTTTCAGCAGATCTTGCTGTTGCGCAAATGGAGAAAACCAAAATGGTCGGTGGAGCAGAAATGTATCCTTTAAAAAACATTGTGGAAAATGCAATGAACTCTGCTGATCACATTACACTAGTTGCTGCTGTAAAAGCTGCCGGCTTGGTGGAGACACTTCAGGGAAAAGGTCCATTTACAGTATTTGCACCTGATAATTCATCTTTTGAAAAGCTTCCAAAAGGAACTGTTGAGACACTATTAAACCCGGAAAACAAAGTGCAATTACAGGCAGTTTTGACTTACCATGTAGTGGCTGGAAAGATGGGTTCTAAAGAAATCGCTGAAGCCATCAAAAAAGGAAATGGTAAAGCTACGTTGACTACTCTACAAGGTGGAACACCAACCGCTTGGATGAAAGGCAAAGATCTGTATATCACTGACGAGAATGGTGTACAGTCTAAAGTTACGATTGCCGATGTATTCCAGTCCAATGGAGTGATTCACTCGGTGGATATGGTAGTGCTTCCAAAGATGTAAGACGACGAATGTCCAAATTCAAGTGGAGTGATGATGAGAAATTCAACTTTCAAAATCACTATTCCATTATAAATTCAAAGCCTGCTAAGATTCTCCTCAGCAGGCTTTTTGATTTAGTATTTCAGACTTTCGATTTAAGCCTTCAGACTTCAGACTTCTCATTTCAGATTTTATAACTTAAAATGTCCTTCCACCACTCGGTCTGCCTCGCTCCCAAGGGTTGTCCGATGGCGCTGGCTCTTTGAAGTTGCCGATGATATAAGTGAATGTCAGCATACCGTATCGCGTCAAAACATTGGTAAATACGTCTGTAATCGCTACATCAGAGATTGTTCGGCTGATGCTGTTATTTTGGTTGAGCAAGTCAAAGATCACGACTTTCAATTCAGCCTTGTTGTTCTTTGCAAAGCGCTGTCCGAATTCTAAATTCCAAAGCCATACCGACTGATCCAATCCTTCCGAAAGTCCTCGGTAAAAGATGTTATTAATATTATTTCCTATGAAGGTCTTGCCATTATTTGGGGAATAGTACAGTCTCAGATTCGATTCTTGGATGTAGTAGTTCTGATCCAGATTCTGCTGCAAGCTGGAATTTACAATCGTATACGTTCCCGTGGTGCTGATCGTGAAGTCTATATTCTTGCTGATATTACTGCTCAAGGTAAATCCTTGGCTCAAATCGATGTTGTCGTTCAGATTCAGCTCGCCGTTGATCAAACCCGGAGTTCGGTTGAATCCAAGTCTTGTGTTTAGATTCAAGTTGGACTTGATCTTTTTCACCGGCATTCCATAAGTCAGGAAGAATCGAGTTCGGAAGTTGCCGTCCAAGTTTTCAGGTCGGGAGATTTGTCCACCCGGACGAAGGAGAATGTCACCGTTGATCAAGGTGTCCTGAGCTGTAATAAAGGTGCTGTTTCCAATGAAATTTGAAGTCGCAGAATAGTTGACAAACATGAAAAGCGTCTTGGATTTCTCCAGATTCACTTTACTGATATTTGCAAAAATATTATGGTTGAAGCTCTGACCCAGATTTGGATTACCCACTCGTAGATTCAACGGGTTTTGGTTGTTTACCACATTCTGTAGCTCGGCTACGCTTGGCTCATCGGTATCTGTACGATAGCGGACTCTCCAGGAGAATCCCGTTTCCCGATTTCGATAGTTTACATTTGCACTTGGGAGAATATTATTGAAATTCCGGTTGAATACACCTTCCGTAGGGAAAAAGGCCTCGTTGTTTAATTGAGCATTTTGGTAATCCAAGCTCAAATTGACACTGTAGCTTTTATCATTCCAGGCATAGCCTGTTCGGAGTCGCTGTGTGATGAATTTATTATCAAACTCATTGCTGAGTGCTGTGTCTAAGACAAATTGATTTTCACTATCCAGCACCTTGGTTTTTTGATCCGCTCGAGTGTTATTATTACTCACCTGATAGCCCAATGTTGCGATGGACTTCTCACCCAGCGGCTCCGTTATAGCGGCGTTGATCCGATAGTTGAATCCATTATTCAAGGCGTCCGTCACTTGTTCGGTGGTATCCAATCGATTTCTTCGATAGTCTAGACTAGCCGCTAGCAGGTCAGAAAGCTGATCTCGATTAGACCAAGTCGTGTTGATATCTGTGGAAAGAGTTCTTCCCTTTTTATCAAACTTATACCGGTAAGTGATATTGTTGGAAATATTCAGGGCTTTGGTTTGTGTATTGGAAGTCGAGCGAAGTGCACTCAAGGAATCGCCGGAATTGGCTAAAGTCAATGCATCCCGATCACTGAAGGTTCGGTTATTTTGGTAAGAAAATGAGGGTGTGATGATCAACGAATTTTTCGCATTCAGATCAGCCTCTATCCTGGCATCTCCTCTGTGATTGTAATTATCAACCGTATTGATAAGGTTTTCCTGATAAATTTGGCTTAAGCTTTCATTGATCACCGTCTCTCGGTTGGTGATTTGGTTGAGTGTATTGGCGGTATTATTGAAGAAATAATTCCCTGTGAAATTCACCTTCTTCCCCCATTTATCGCTATAGTTTAATCCTACTGCATTGGTGGTGATGATTCCAATGTCGTTACCTCCTGAGAAAGCATTGTTTCCTCCTCTTCCTCTTCCACCGCCACCTGCTGAAGAATTTGCACTAACGCCTGCAAGATCTTGACTTGCAAAGTTTTGCTGATTGATATTGTTAAAAAGGCCAAGTATCGAGACTCGTTGATCACCTTTGAAGAGATTTATACTTCCTCCTGTAGCGTAGCGGTCGTCAGTTCCATACCCGCCATAAGCTCTTCCGAATTGTCCGTTTTTACGATCCTCACGAAGGATAATATTGATAGTTTTGGTATAGGTGCCATCATCAAAACCTGTCAACCGACTTTGATCGGAGCGCTGATCCAATATCTCGACTCGATCAATAGCGTCGGCCGGTAAGTTGCGAAGTGCAATGGTTGGGTCAGAACCGAAAAACTCTCTACCGTCCACCAATACTTTTTGCACTGCTTCTCCCTGCGCCTGTAGCTGTCCGCCTTGGATGGTTATGCCTGGCAATTTTCGAATCAAATCTTCTGCCTGAGCATTTTCTTGTGTTTTGAAAGCATTGGCATTAAAGGACGTGGTGTCCCCTCTTTGCTCACCCACAGGAGTCAAGCCTTCGATCACCATTTCGTCCAATACTTTGAAATCCTCCAAAAGAATCAATTCTCCCAACTCCACTTGATTTCTGATGTTATGGTTTATGGTAATGGTCTTAAATCCGATGAATTTGATCTCAATTTTTACATCGGGAATATTCGGTCTTGCAATTTGGAATCTTCCTTGTCCGTCGGACACTGTGCCGACCAGGAGCGAATCAGTTACTGTTTTGATAAGGATATTTGCACCAGCCATAGGTACTTTGGCGATTCCGTCTATGACCGTTCCCGTGAAAAGCCGCACCGGACGATTTTCACTGGTTGGTCTTTGGCCGAAGGCTGAAATAGATAGTAAGCTGCTAAAAATCAATAAAATAATAGCGTATTTGTTTTTCATATTATGACAAAGTTGTAATACTTTGACCTGATGACAATACGAATGGTTTATTCTACTATTAAATTAAAATAAGAATGGATGTACAGATAGATAAATGGCTTTTTATCTGTTTAAAGAATCGAAGTATTTAAACTTTATTCATGATATCAGGATAGGAAATGCCATAATGACTATTGTCGTAGATCGCTTCGCCGTTTTTTATAAGGATTATTTGTGGAGATTCATGGGGCACCCCAAATTCCCGAGCTACCAGATTAGAGAGTTCCCGATGGGCAATCAGATCTAAAAAGTAAGGTACGACCTTCTCTTCGTCTCCGCTTTTCCAGTTGCGAAGCAGGCGATCCAGTGACATGCTACTTACCGAGCAGCGCGTGCTATGCTTGAAGATTATCACAGGCGTACTTTCGCTAAGCACTTTGATTTCTGTAATTTGCCCGCCTTGAGTCAGTTTATTCCAGTTCATTTGAGTTAATATTTACTTTTGGGACAATACTTGCAGGGAAGAAATAGTTCCTTTCGAAGCCACAGTCATTTATGAAAATATCTCCTTTTTACCAGTTAAGTAAAAGTATTCTTATTCTGGCCTTGTTGGCATTCAGTTTTTCAGCTTGCAAAAGCCTCAGTTCCACTAGCAATCCTGGCCCTAGTCTCATGCCTCCGCCGGCGATCTCGACCGTGAATGTGCCGCTTCAGATCCCTAAAGCTACGTTGGACAAAGTCATCAATTCGCAGATTCCCAAAGTCCTTTTTGAAGAAAAGGAGCTGGATATGGGTTCGGGAATAAATGGGGATTTGAAGTTGACTCGAAATGGTACGGTCACTTGGACAGCATTGGATAGCCAATTAATTCAGTTGACTGTTCCCGTTTTAGTAGAAGGAAAGGTTGGACTAAAAAAGGGGGGCTTGGGAAGTCTTTTCAAATCCAAAATCCCTATTAATGAGCAATTCAAGCCGGTATTTGTGGTAGATCCGGAGATCAATTCCAACTGGGATTTAGGAATCAAAGCGCTGGAGTTGGTCGATTTGGGAGGAGCTATAAGTTTGGATATACTCGGGATGCAGGTAGATTTAAGTGGATTGGTTGCAAAGGAAATCCGAAAATGGAGTACGAAAAATCTTCTTGGAAATGAATCTCTTGTCTCCTTAAAGCCTTTGGTTGATTTGACTTGGGCACAGGTCGGAAAGCCATTTCAAGTGGAACTGGAAGGGGCACAAACCGCATTTTCGATCCAGCCTCAGGAAGTTCGATTCAACGAGTTTTTTGATGCTAATCAGAACTTCAATATCTGGTTGGGACTTGCTGGAAAAGTGAATTCTCATCCCGCCTCGGCGGCGCCTTCGAGGGCTTTTCCACTCCCTAAATTGACTACAAATGAAAATTCTAAAAGCGAATTGGAGATTATAATGCCACTTACAATAGGTTATGATCAACTGGATCAGCTTTTGGCAGAAAATCTAGCAGATAAAGTATTCCGAGTGGATAAGAAAACCACGATGATTCCTTCCACTATCAAAACTCAGGCCTTTGGAGAATTGATAGCCGTAAGCATGGATTTCTTTGCCGAGCAAAGCAATGGCAAGTCTTTGACAGGAACAATTTTCGCAGTAGGAAAGCCAACCTACGATATTGAAAACCGACAGCTGATTTTTGAAGATATCAACTTCAAAATTGAAAGCGGAAACCTTGGGGCACAAACCAGCATCGGGCTGAAAAAGCGAAAAATCATCAAAAATATTGAGCGAAGGGCTATTTTCCCTATCGGAGAGCTTATTGACGCGAGCATGGTAAGTATTCAGAATCGATTGGGACTTTCAACTCCCATCGCCGATTTGAAGATCCAAAACTTGAAGATTATCCCTGCCGGTTTCTATCCTTTGAAAAATGAATTACTGATCCAATTGAAAGCTACAGGGAAAGTAGGGGTGGCATGGAAATAAGAAAAGCCGTCTAAATGGACGGCTTTATACTTATTGATGAGCACTTTTACTCTTTGATTGGAATGGAAATATGTAACTCATATAATGTAAATTCAGATAGAAAAGCAAATCTTTTAACAGAGCAATAGTCCTCTGGTGACACTAAATATATTTTCCTGCCTATTTGTTTTTCAATAAAATTCCTTCAATATATCGGGGGAATTTCTGACGTGAAAAATGTTTGTTTTTTTTAATTTCTTTTAAGGTTAATCTTTAATATGTGTATTCGGATAAGTGCACGTAGCCAAATAAAGACAATTTGTGACACAAACTTGGCAAACAGTTTTGGTTAGTGTCTCTTGGTAAAAAATAGCCATAAGCATGAATATCATCAATTTTGTCAATCATCCCCGTATCATCTGGACAGGTCTTTCCAGATGAGGAAAGCTGCGAAAATTATCTAAAAGCCTATCGTGAAAAGGTAGGAATTCGATGTAAAACCTGTAAATCCAACACGAAACACTATTGGTTTAGCGGTGGAAAGTTTTTTGAATGCAGCTCTTGCAGGTGTAGGAGCTCCTTGAGGAGCGGTACTGTGATGGAAAGAAGCAAGCTATCGCTCCATCTTTGGATGACCGAATTTATGCTCATGGCTACCACTAAGAAGGGTTTCTCATATTTAGAATTTCAGCGTCAACTGGGCTTGAGTAGGTATTATAATGCGTTCGGATTGATGCATAAAATCAGAGTAGTTATGGGTAGAAGAGATGCACTTTATACACTCACCTGATATGATTGAAATGGACGAATGCTATGTTGGAGTGGCTACCGAAAAGAAAGTGAAAGAGAATCTTAAAAGAGGCAAAGGAAGCCAGCGTAAGGCTATTGTGGCTGTTTCAGCTGAATCAATCCCATTGGAAGATTTAGAAACAGGTAAATCAAGTCGATTTTGTAGCTACTACCAGATGGAGGTTCTGGGAAAAGTTGACGGAGAACATGCTAAAAAATTCATCAAAAAGAACATGAGCGGAGAGATTGTACTTTTTACAGACAAAAACAAAGCTTATGAGGGAATTGAAAACATTGTTGATACTCATTTCACAGTAGTTTCAGGAAAAGAAAGTACGAATGACACACTCAAATGGGTACAAAAAGCAATCAGTAATCTGAAGTGAAAATTATTGGGCATAAATCACATGATCACCTATAAGTATCTTCAAAACTATCTCAATGAGTTTGTTTAAAAGCTAAATCGAAGATACTTTGGTGATCAGCTGTTTGACGGGCTGATTATTGCGGGAATTTATCCTTACGTGCAATAGTGCGGATACACGTAAAATAAGTATTGTAAGAGGGCTCTGATCTGCTAAAATTTGATTTGATTCTCTTTACTAGATTCTTTAGCTTTTGATAGGTCTAGCGAAACCCGAGTTTTAGGTAAGCTTTCAGGATAATTTTTTTGAATAAATTCCACCATTTTTTCCCGAACATAGACTCGTAGATCCCAAGCTGTAGGGGAGTTTTTGGCAGAAACTAGGATTCTTGTTTCCACGGTAAATTCTTTGGCGTCCGTCACCTGAAGTACTTTTACTTTTTTGTCCCAAAGGTCAGTCAATTCCAAGATTCGGTCAAGTTCCGCTCGAAGTGCTTCGAAAGAAATGGTATAATCGGTGTGAATAAAGACAGATCCGATAATATCTGAGGTGGTACGAGTCCAGTTTTGAAAAGGCTTTTCCAGAAAATAAGTAGAAGGTAAAACCAATCGCCGCTGATCCCAGATTCGCACTACTACATAGTTCAGATTGATTTCTTCAATCCAGCCCCATTCGCCCTCAACTACTACCGCATCTTCCAGTCGAAATGGCTGCGTGATCGCAATTTGAATACCTGCGATCAGCGTTCCGATAGCTTTTTGCGCAGAGAAACCGATGATAATCCCAGCTACTCCCGCTGAGGCAAATAGTCCTACACCAATCTGTCTGATAGACTCAAAAGAGATCAAAATCAACCCTATCCCAAGCACGATAATGATGAAATTGGCAACTTTCTCAAGTATGTTGATCTGCGTATAGACCTTCCGAGCTTTCAAATTATCCTCCTTACTGATGTCGTATTGCTTGAGTAGTGTTTTCTTACCGATTTTGGTAAGAACAAGAAGGCACCAAGTAAATCCACAGATAATAAATACAGTGTTGAAATGCGGCAGGTAAGCGAGTACGCCTTCCCATGATTTGGAGTCTTCACCAAAATAAATTTGAGTAAAACTCAAAAATGAGGTGATCAGAAGAGGAAAAACAAGTCTTTTGTAAAGGTTCATAGGTCAATCTAATGTGAAAGTCCATCAAAAAACAAAAATCAACCCAACAATCAAAGTTCACTCAGCCATCGACAAATGGATCTCCACTTCCGAAGCTGCGCTCTGCTGCGATTTTGACCCATATAGTTCAAAGCCTGATGTGTACCGGCGATTGAAATTTGAATCTTCTTTCCAAATTTCCAACCATGCCGCAGGAATACTTTTCATAGAATCACCTTCTACAATATTTTTCTTATAATATCATCTGCCTACTTTTTTACCAATTATTCCATCGGGAATCTTGTCCAGATTGGCCACTTTCAAACTTATCTAGGCGCTGTATTCACCTATGAAATAAGATTCTTATTCCGTGTACATAGAATAGATTTCTGGATTGATTGGATTCGAAACTTGCCTCGCAATTTCTTTTGATTGGAATTTACCCCAAAGATCTCCGAGAACTTTTGATGCCTTTCCATTTTCATTACTGTTATGAATTGGGATTCCTATTACGAAGAATGGGGAGATAGTTACTTTCGAACTCATGAGCTCTATATCAGGATTTTTAATTGTAAAAATATTCGGTGACCATATGCTGGAAAATCTTTTCTTAGGAGCTGTTTTTTTGGGATTTTCAGATTTCAGCTTGAAATGAATATGTAGAATCTTTGAATAAAACGGAAAAGAGCTTTTAAATTCAACCATGAGAAAAATGTCCACACTCCAATTTGGGATTTTAATAGGAATAGTATGCCTTTCTTTTTCCTGCGGAAAAAAAGAGACTACGATCGAAGCCACGGAAATTTCAGAGTCCAGCACCCCAAAAGTAAGTATCAATCAAATCGAAGATGGAATCAAAGCCTTCATCGCTGATCAAACCGAAAAAAATGATGGCTTCTTCCTGGTAAAAGATGAAAATCACGACTTGAGAATGAAGCTCGTTCGAGTTCATACTGAGTATCTTTCAAACCTTGGGCCCAAAAGCCATTTTGCCTGTGTGGATCTCGTAGATGAAAGTGGTGATGTGTACGATGTAGATTTTTTCATGGAGGGCGAACCTGGCGAAATGGATGTGATTTCGACTACAGTTCACAAGTTGAATGGAAAACCGTTTTATTCCTGGAAGCAGAATAAGGAATATAAAACCTGGTTTAAAGTGCCCATGGAGCAATCTAATAACAGCTTGCTTGGAGTTATGGAGGGAAGTGATGAGTTTGAATTCTATTACAATGCCCAGCTTCCTAAATTGGAAGGTCCTGCCAAAATGTGGATTCCTGTTGCCGAATCAGATGCATTTCAAGAAATCAAACTTATCGAAACCTCCGTTCCCAGAGGAGCCAAGCAAATAAAGGATAGCAATTATGGCAATACGCTTTTCTATTTCGAATTGGGTCCAGAGAATTCAGGAGAGGAGATCTCATTGACTTATTCCGTGAAGCGGAAAGAAAAAGGGCCGTATGACGCACCACAGCCTGATCAGTCACTTTATCTAGCTTCTACCGAGTTGATGCCTACTGGTGGTAGATTTGAGGAAATCGCAAAGGAGGAACTTGGTAGTAAGATCAATGAATCCCATCTGATCCAAGCGCGGGTGCTGTACGATTATGTCATCGATAATATGAAATATGCTAAAGTAGGCAACTACGGTAACGGAGATTCCAATTACGCCTGTGATTCCAAGACGGGCAATTGCACCGAGTTTCATTCATTTTTCATCTCATTGGCGAGATCAGTGGGTATTCCTGCACGATTTGCGATTGGAGCTTCGATCCCATCGGATCGGAATGAAGGTGGAATTGACGGCTACCATTGCTGGGCGGAGTTCTATGCAGATGGCAAATGGTGGCCTGTGGATATTAGCGAAGCCAACAAATACACCGCCTTAGCGACTTATTATTTTGGAAGACATCCAGCCAATCGCATTGAGCTGAGTCGAGGTCGCGATTTGAAACTTAGCCCTAGTCCGGAAGCGGGAGCGATTAATTTCCTGGCGTATCCGTATTTGGAGATCGGTGGAAAAGAGGTGAAAGTTAGCTCCAGGTTTTCCTTTGAGCGAAAGGTGAAAGTCTAAGCAGTAGAAGTTCATACCTCATCAATATGACATAAAATGCATCATACTCACCAGAAAAAGTAGCGAATTAATCTCGCTGGAATAACCTAAACCTATTCAGTAGGCTTGACAAACTATTCCTGCAAAGTTGAGCTGATTGCATATAGATGTTATCCTCTGTGGTTCAAAAAGACATAAAAAAAGGCTGAATTTTCAGCCTTTTTTTATGTCTTTTTGAGTAAGTCTTTACTTATTGTCAGCAGGATGCTCTGTACTGTCAGCAGGATGCTCTGCATTTTCAGTATTCTCGACTACTTCTACTTCAGTCTCTACTTCGGTCTCTGCTTCGTTATTTGCATCTTTTTTGCCACCACAGGAGGTGAAAGACATCGCTGCAATGAACACCATTGCAAAGAAAAGGGTAAAACTTGATTTAAGGTTTTTCATAATTTGTAAGATTTTGGTTGGTGTGATTGAAATTACTATACCTCAAAGATAGAAAAGCAATTGGTTCTGTCACTTTTTCAATTCATTTAAAACCAATGGATTAATCTTCGATCCACTCTGCTACAAATAGATTGGTATCTCGTGTGCCACCATTATTACGATTGGAAGAGAACACTAAATACTTGCCGTCATTGGAGAATACCGGGAAAGCATCAAATGTACCGTCATTTGTGATTTTGGTCAGTCCGCTACCATCCAGATTGATCATGAATAAGTTGAAAGGAAAGCCTCGCTCTGTCTGATGATTGGAAGCAAAAATGATCTTCTCTCCCGATGGATGGAAGAATGGTGCCCAGTTTGCTTTGCCCAAGTCTGTCAATTTGCGGACATCTGTACCATCTGCATTGGCCACGTATAGTTCCATACTGGTTGGCATCACCAAACCACCAGCTAGCAAATCTTTATAGATTTTCACATCTTCATCACTGGTCGGTCGGGAAGCTCTCCAGATAAGCTTTGATCCATCCGAAGAGAAGAAAGCACCACCGTCATACCCTAAATCTGAAGTAATCTGCTTTACATCCGTACCATCAATATTCATGGTGTAAAGCTCCAAATCACCAGTTCGTAGCGAAGTGAAGACGATTTTGTCACCCTTTGGGGAAACGGTAGCTTCTGCATCATATCCCGGCTCGGAGGTCAATTGCTTCAAGATGTTTCCCTCTAAATCGGCAGTGAAAATATCGAAAGACTGATAGATCGGCCATACATATTTGCCATCCGTTCGAGGGTCTGGTACTTGCGGACAATTCTCATCGCCTAGATGTGTGGATGCATAGACAATTGTGTTGTCAGGAAGGAAATAAGAACAGGTGGTTCTTCCCAATCCATTACTCAGTCGCTTGGGCTGATTATTTTTTAGATCATCGGTTTGCCAATTCGTATAGAAAATCTGGTCGCATTCATTTCCCCAATTTGCATAATCCGATTGAAAAACCAATTTGCTGTCATCAAACGACCAATAGGCTTCGGCATTATTTCCTCCAAAAGTAAGTTGCTTGATATTTTTCAGATACTTCATCTCTTCTGGTTGAAGTAGGAGGGAATCGGATGCGGAGTGAGCTTCGACCACTGAGGATTCTTGGGTTTCTGTTTTTGGGCTGCATGCAAAAGCAGCAAAAAGGGCAATAATTACAGATGATCTCATTATTCTAATTAGAATGGTTTTAAATTGCAGCAGTGAATATACCAATTATTAATTTTGACCAAACTTAATTTAATCAATGAAAAAGCATAGCAAATATATCTTGATTGCTACTGTTTGTGGCTTAGTAGCATTTGGTTGCGATCAAGCGCCGACAGACGATAGTCTTTTAGAAAATTTGAAAGCCGATGTCATTTTCCTTGCAGCCGATGAGCTGGGGGGGCGAGCTATTGGTACAGAGGGCGAGCAAAAAGCTGCGGATTATCTAGCCGAAGAGTTCAAAAAAGCAGGTCTGGAGCCAAAAGGCACCGAAGGGTTTTTCCAGCCGTTTACCGTTTCCAAACCTACAAATCCGCATGAGGAAGCTGTGATTGGTACCGATGGTGCGGGCGTGACAGGAAGAAATGTCATTGGATTTATCGATAATCAATCAGACAAGACGATAGTTATCGGAGCACATTTCGACCACTTGGGCATGGGCGGTCAGGGTTCGCTTCATCGAGGTGACTCGGCGATTCACAATGGTGCCGATGATAATGCTTCAGGCACAGCGGCTTTGGTGGCTTTGGCCAAAATCTTTAAGCACGAGAAGCATAATACCAACTTTCTATTCATAGCTTTTTCAGGAGAAGAAAACGGACTTTGGGGCTCCAATTACTTTGTGAAAAACCCAACCATCGAATTGGAGTCGATGAACTATATGATCAATATGGACATGGTGGGAAGAATGAATGAAGAGAAAACCTTAGCAATAAACGGAATAGGAACCAGCCCTTCTTTTGTTGCCGCACTTGAAGTAGCAAATATGGAGAGTTTGAAACTGGTAACTTCTGAATCTGGTATAGGTCCTTCTGATCATACCTCCTTTTACCTTCAGGATATGCCGGTTCTACATTTCTTTACCGGACAGCATGAGGATTACCATCGCCCTACGGACGATTCTGATTTGATCAATTATGAAGGTCTGCTTTTGGTAGTGAAGTACATCGATCGCTTGGTAGATCAGTTGGATCAGGAACCAAAACTTGCTTTTACTAAGACCAAGGATTCATCTGGAGATTCTCCACGATTTACAGTTTCGCTTGGGGTTGTTCCTGATTATTTATTTGATGGTAAAGGCATGCGAATCGATGGCGTGTCTGAGGATAGGCCAGCTCAGGCGGCAGGATTGATGAAAGGAGATGTGATTTTGCAAATGGGGGATTCTACTATTGTGGATATGATGGGCTATATGCGAGCATTGAGTGCTTTCGAAAAAGGGGATTCCACTTCTGTAGCTTATGATAGAGCTGGCGCGAAAATGGAAGCGAAAGTGAAGTTTTGATTGATTGATGTCGGGTAATGGATGACCGGTGTTGGGTGACCAGCGTTGGATGTTGGGTGACTGATGTTTGGTGACCGGTGAAGTAATTTTAAACATGATAAATAAATTAAAAACCGCAGAGACATCCTCAGCGGTTTTTCTTATGGCGGGCCGTTGGAACTTTTGATTTGATAAAGTAGAAAGTGAAGATTGATTTTTTATAGATAAAATTCAATGTTTAGTTTGGTAGATCTGAAATGTATTCCCATTTTTTCCGGAATCCATGAGACCAACTTTTACAGCAGCCTTGTCTTTTGAAGTAGCGCACTGAAACTAAAGTGTAGTAGTCTACCGGAAAAGTCATATGGGAAATTTTCACTTTTGAAAAAATGCCACAAATAGCCACATAACGTCTTTTTATCTTAAGAGTTACGTAAAAAATAATTATTTAGTATTTATTTTTTTCTGCTTGGAAATTGATTTGACTGAGATTAAATTCATCAAACTAAATTAAATAATTATGAAAAATCCGTTTAAAAACCAAGGGTATTTTGCCCTTCTCCTTTCAACTGCGGTAATAGTAGTAGGGGGGGGGGGATAATTTCTACAAGTCCATTTGAATATAGACTACACCGAATAGTAAGAAACTAATATGAAACGCAACGTATCACTTTTAATAATTGCTTTAAGCTTGATGTGCGGTTCTGCCATAGCGCAAAGCAAATGGAGTGTAGGTTTTCAAGGTGGAAGATCTCAACTCGTTGGACATGATGGAAATTCTTTCAAGCAGTTGGTAGAATATGACGCAGTGGGTATTGGAGGCGTGAACTTCCAGCTATTTGGCAAATTTCGAGTCAAAGAAAACCTCGCGTTTTACGCTGGTATAGGAATCAATAATCTTGTAACTGGATATCGATTTGATGGGCCAAGACGTGCTAGTGGCAGCAATGAAGGTTCAGAAATTCAGCTATTTCTGGGAACAGAATACAACCTTAAATTTGGCGAAAGTGGATTTGGTTTGCTTGGAAGATTTTCTGTTGCCATGACAGGAAACAATGGTGCCCACAGAGGCTCAAGTTCATTCGAAAGCGAGGAAGGACTTCCTTGGGTGGGAAGTGTGGAGGTTGATCAGCTGAGTGGTGACATTGATGATGGTAGAGTTTATCTTAAAAATGGAGAATTTAGTAATTCCAGCGCACAGTTTATGCTGCATTTGCGACCTGAAATCGGATTCTATAAGGATATCAAAAAACATAGAATTACGGTAACAGCCATGTTTGCCCAAGCACCAGCTAGAGATTTTAGAATAAATCAGTACCTAGATTTAAGCTATCGGGGAGAGCGCCGAACTGCTTATCATAGGTTTGGAGGTCACTACAGTGCGATCTTAGTGGGCTATGAATTTAGATTTTAATCAGGTATTTAATACAAAAAAACCGCTGAGATATCCTCAGCGGTTTTTCTTTTGTTTGGCTTTTTTGAATTCATGGGTGATTAGAAAAATGGAACAAGCGATCGGGTTCAGGTTTTGCTTCAAGCCTTTGCCTTCGGCCAGATTAATCAACTGTCTGGCATAATATCCTCCCTCTGCAGAATCCTCAAAAGCCTTAATTCCAGTACGAATTGATGGATTGTCCAAATAAGGAATATCACCTTTCAGAAAACGTGGTATAGCAGCTATGTTATTGATAAATGGTCTTCCCATACCAATCAAATCACATTCACCAGCCGAGAGCACTTCATTACAAAAATCAATCGATCGAAAGCCACCCGTGATCATCAGCGGAATTGGGCTGATTTTTCTTACCTGCTTCGCAAAATCCAAGAAATAGGCTTCTCGCTTTTTGGTGCTTTCCTTCTTTGCTTTCACCTCATCTCCGAGGAAAAATGTGGCTTTCTCATAAGTCCCTCCGGAGATCTCCAATAGGTCTATCCTAGCATCTGCCAGCAATTTCACTACCTCCAGCGAATCCGCTTCGGTAAATCCTCCTCGCTGAAAATCCGAAGAATTCAATTTTACCGAAATGGGAAAGCTGGCTCCAACTTCTGCTCGACATTCGTTGACGATGCTGAGCAGTAACCTGCTTCGATTCTCCAAACTTCCGCCCCAGTGATCTGTTCGATGATTGGTATTGGGGGAGAGAAACTGGCTGAGCAAATAGCCGTGGGCAGCATGGATTTGGATTCCAGTAAATCCTGCAGATTTGGCGATTTGTGCAGCTTTGCGAAAGCCCAAAATCACCTGCTGAATGTCGGCCTCAGTCATGGCTTTTGGCTTGCCAAAAAGCAACATCTTATGTAGCTGAACTGCAGATGGAGCTTTGGGATGAGGATTGACAAAGCGGTTGGTCTGCCTTCCAGCGTGCGAAATCTGCGCCCAAAGGTGATTTCCATTGACCGTGCCAGCCGCAGTCCAGCGTTTCACTTTTGGGATCATTGCCTCATCTCCCAGATAAATATTCCCTGCCGACTCCATGTGATCTTTATCGATCACCACGTTTCCGGTGATCAGTAGCCCTGCGCCAGTTTCTGACCAAAGCTGGTAGAGCTGCTCATGCGCCGGAGTAGGCTCATAATCCGAATTACTCATCCGCTCGGTCATCGGCGCTTTTGCAAGCCGGTTCGTTAGGATTGCTCCGCAGGGGAGCGTGAAAGAAGTATTGATTGGATTCATTTATTTTAGACTAAATGATTATTCGATTCATTAGCAAGTAGTAGAGGCACCAAAAATGTTATTGTTGTTTAATAGATAATTGAGTGTTTAGAATTGCTTCGCTGTCGCTGGTCTTTCTCGCCTACCGTGGGTATACACTTTGATGCTAAAAAGTGAGGAGAATATGGCCTCTAGTATAATTGCGGACATACGTATTAAATTATATTTTCAATCAATCATCTCACTCGTAATCTTCGCAGAAAGCAAACAAAGCGGAATCCCTCCACCCGGATGCACGCTTCCCCCGCAGAAATAGAGATTCTTGATCGAAGATGAGTAGTTCGCATGTCGGAGAAATGCGGCAAACTTATTGTTTGAGCTATTTCCATAGAGCGCACCCTGAGCGCTGGAGGTCTTGGATTCGATGGTCCTGGGATCGAGGATCTCTTCTACTTCGATCAGCGAAGCGATATCAGTTTTCAGAATTCGATTCAGTTTGTGGATAATGTTTTTCCGTGCTTCGGCAATCATTTCGTCCCAATCTTGCCCCTGATTATTTGGCACATTGATCATGGTAAACCAATTCATGCAATCTGCCGGAGCGTCATCAGCCTTGTACACCGAGGTGATATTTACATACACAGTTGGGTCAGAAGTAATCGATCCTTTCTTGAAGATGTGTTCAAATTCTTCCAAATAGTTATCCGAGAAGAAAATATTATGAAGGTCCAATTCCTTAAAATTTCGCTTGATTCCCCAATAAAAGATCAATGCTGAGCTAGACTTGGGTTGGTTGAGAAGGAATTTGGGTTGCTTTTGCTTTTTTAGAATGGTTTTGTAAGCGTTAACCATATCCATATTGTTGATCACTACTTCTGAGCGATGGATCTGATCCCCAATTTTTACACCTACAGCAGTTCCATTTTCGACTAATATTTCAGCTACTTTTTGCTTAAAATGATAAGTCACTCCCAATTCTTTCGAAAGTTTGAAGAGACTTTGAGTAATATCATGCATTCCTTTTTTTGGAAAAAAAGCTCCAATATTAAGCTCCAGATGGGGAATAATATTTAAAGTGGCAGGAGTCTCATAAGGATTCGAACCGTTGTAAGTCGCATAGCGATTGAATAGTTGCACCAGTTTTGCATTGCCAAAAAGTCGCTCATTGGCTTCGTTCATAGTTGAGAAAATCCCCAATTTTCCCATTTTCAAATAGGACTTCAAGGCTTGCGGATTGGTCCAAGTACCAAACTTATGCAGCGAGCGATGCATAAAAAGCGGCGAAAGATGATCATATATAAAAGCAGAATCCTGTAATGCAGTCCGAATGGAATTTCCTGAACCACCAAGCTTGGTTTCTACTTCCCGAGCAAATAAATCTAGGTCAGAATAAGCGTTGATTTTTGTGCCATCTTCCCAAAAATAATGGCAGGCAATCGGAAGCTTTACATACTCAAAGTGATCTTTAGAATTTTTACCTGCCAGGTTGAACAGCTCTTCCACTTGATCAGGCAACGTAAAAAGAGAGGGACCTGCATCAAATCGATAGTCTCCAATTTGGATCGCAGAGAGCTTTCCACCTGGATACGGATTGGCTTCAAAAACATCAACTTGGAAGCCTTTAACTGCCATTCGAATGGAAGCAGCAATTCCGGCAATTCCGGATCCAATAATTATTACTTTTTGACTCATCCCCATCATTTATTCCAGCCTCTAAACTACACAATCAAGCTAAGAGTTGGCAGTTTGGTAAAAAAAAATCCCCGAAGATTTGATTTCGGGGATGATGCCGGTGTTTCAGCTAATCGATTCTTATTTACAATTAAAGCTTTTCGAAGATTCTTCTAAAGCTCGTCGCTTCTGCAATTCTTGCATGAACTTCAGAAATCGGAAGTCGCTCTTGCTCGGTGGTATCTCTATGACGAATCGTCACAGTATTATCTTCAAGCGTCTGATGATCCACCGCAATACAAAATGGCGTTCCAATCAAATCTTGGCGTGCATATCGCTTGCCGATGGAAGCTGAGTCCTCGTAGATAATATTAAAATCGTATTTGAGTAATTCTACTAATTCCTGCGCTTTCTCAGGCAAGCCATCTTTCTTGGTAATCGGTAAGATCGCCGCTTTCACCGGAGCTATTGCCGGATGAAGCTTTAGATAAGTTCGGCTTTTCTCTTCTGTTTTTTCTTCCGTATAGGCATTGCACAGCGTCAATAGGAATAGTCGATCTGCCCCGATGGAAGTCTCCACCACATAAGGGATGTAGTTTTGATTGATTTCCGGATCGAAGTACTGCTGCTTTTTCTTGGAAAATTCCTGATGTGCCTTTAGATCAAAGTCAGTGCGAGAGTGAATTCCTTCTACTTCTTTGAAGCCAAAAGGGAAATCAAACTCAATATCCATTGCAGCATTTGCGTAGTGTGCCAGTTTCTCGTGATTATGCTTTCTCAGCTTTTCTGCTGGTATTCCGAGTGCCAAATGCCAATTCATTCGCATATCTGACCATTTCTGATACCAATCCAGTTCTGTGCCAGGTCGGACAAAAAACTGCATCTCCATCTGTTCAAATTCCCGCATTCTAAAAATAAACTGACGGGCTACGATTTCATTTCTGAATGCTTTCCCGATCTGCGCAATCCCGAAAGGAACTTTCATACGAGCGGTCTTTTGCACATTCAGGAAATTGACAAATATTCCCTGAGCGGTCTCAGGACGAAGGTAAATCGTAGTCGAATCTTCTGCTACCGAACCCACTTGAGTCGAAAACATCAAGTTGAACTGTCTGACATCAGTCCAATTGGAAGTGCCTGAGACTGGACATTTGATGCCTTCACTAGTGATCAGATCTCGGACGCCGTCCAAGTCTTCTGCTTCCAGCAATCTAGCCAAAGCTCCTGTCAATGTATTTGCTTTTTCAATATCACCAGCTCTTTCGAATATCGCAGCATGCTCTTCCACCAGTACATCCGCACGATAGCGCTTCTTCGAATCCTTATTATCAATCATCGGATCATTGAAGCTATCCACGTGACCGGAAGCTTTCCAAGTAGTCGGATGCATAAAAATAGCCGCATCAATTCCTACGATATTATCCTGAACACGCGTCATAGTTTCCCACCAAAGTCGCTTTAGATTATTTTTAAGCTCGACACCATAAGTGCCGTAGTCATATACAGCCTGCAAGCCATCGTAGATTTCAGAACTTGGATACACAAAACCATACTCTTTGGCGTGGGAAATAATATCTTTCAATTGCGCATTTTCCGCAGGAGTTGCTGTTTTTGACATATTGGCAAAAATAGGGAAACTAATTGAAACTGGGTTTAGATAAATGGTCGATTTAATTCAATCTCATCCCTTATGGCATAAAAAAACTCCTGTCTTTATAAAAACAGGAGTCCTTTTTCTTGATTATATTTTTTACCTAAAGGAGTATTTGAATCCAAATCCTGCACGAAAGTAGTCGCCACGATCATCTGCAAAAACCGTAGCAGCTTCGAGCACAATCCCAAAAATTATGGTTCTACTACGAATTTAATGGAAACAGAACATAAAAATAATAGTTATTTTTGGAAAAATCATTTAAATAGATGCCTATCAAGTGTATAGCTGATTCTTATAAACTTCCCATTAATGGTTTTGGCTAATATTAGCTATATGTACCACTAACATAAGGGTAGAACCAAAATTATCATTTGCAAAAGGCTTCACCAATAGTCCAAAAGGAATTGCAAGATAAAAATTGAGATCTTGCTTTTGAACTAAGTTATATTTTCTCATAAGCTTAATCTCAACATCCCCGCCAGAAACGATTCGAATTTCCCAAAATATTAGGTATCAGGATTAATACTGATGATGACAAAGGTTTCTAAACTTTGAATATTGATTTCTGCACTGATTTGTAAAGAAGAATATCAGAGAATCCCAAAATAAAGCGTGAACAAAAGATGTGGTTTTTTATAGTGAAGTTGATCTGATTTTCAACCTTTATTTTAATTCAACAGCCAATGATGAGGTTTTACCAGCCGGCTTCTTGTCGCAAAATTCTTCGTCCTTTAACCGCACTCTCAAACGCAGCTTCTATAATTTTCAACACGCTAATAGTTTGTGGAATAGTGACCAGGAGATTTTCTTTTCCTAAAATACTACAAGCAACATTCTGATAAAAAATTCGATAGTCCCCATTTTCGGTTGGGAATGATTCCTCACTTTCGCTATAGAAAATTTTCCCCCATTTCTCCTTTGGTTCCACACCCCAATCCTTGCCTTCGGGGTGCTCACCTGCCTTGAATTTGGACTCTTGGATATCAAGTCCGTACTTGATATAGGTGCCTTTTTTGCCCAACACCAAAAAACGTGGGGTTGGCGCTCCTACTAAAACACCAGCAGTAGCCTTACAGTGAATTGATCCGTAGTCCAGTGTAATATCAAAGTAATCATCCGCAATCGCTCCAGTCCGCTGCTTACGAATATCCGCTTGCACCCAATTGGGAAGCCCAAAAAACAACACCATTTGATCGATCAAATGCACTCCGAGATCATAAGTGATCCCATTTCCAGGGACATCCTTCTCCCGCCAGTTTTCTGTAATATCCGGTCGAAACCTATCAAAATGAGATTCCAAATACACTACTTCCCCAAGCGTCTGGTCTGACAATAACTTTTGGATCGTAAGCACATCTCCGTCAAAGCGACGATTGTGAAACACACTCAGAATTAATTTTTTTTCTTTGGCGATCTGGTCAAGTTCTTCAGCCTCATGAGAAAAAATAGTCACAGGCTTATCGACCACCACATGTTTGCCGGCAAGTAGTGCCTGTTTCGCCATGGGAAAGTGAAACTCGTTGGGAGTGGTAATCACGATCAAATCAGCAGCGTCTGCCGTAAGTAAGTCTTCCAAATTCCGGTAGGTTGTCACACCGCGATATTTAGATTCACAATTAGTAGTAGTCCGCTCCACAGCGGCAACCAGACTCAATTTGGAACAAACGTCAATTAATGGTGCGTGCATTTTCTCAGCAACTGAGCCAAAGCCCACGATGGCGGTGCGAATGGGATGTATCATAAGTTCATTTCGTAGGCTTTATTCACTAGTTCTATCCGTGAATTCACGCCAAGTTTGATGTGGATATTTTTTCGATGAGATTCAATAGTTTGCTGACTCAGATTGAGTATTTCGGCTATTTCTTTGTTTAGGATCCCATCTTTGATGAGTCGGATAATCTCGGTTTCCCTTCGGGAAAGTTTGTATTTGGCTCTAAAAGCATCAAAATAAATACCCTGAGCTGCTTGTTTTTTTATTCTTTCAAAATTGTGGAGGTGCCTGCCTTCAAATACCTCATTGATGGTAAAGATCAACTCATCCGGATCGGCATCTTTCAGTATAAAAGCGTCAGCCCCTTCTTTGACTACTCGCTTGAAAATCTTTTCATCGTCATACATTGAGATCACTACGACTTTGATATCAGGATAATTTTTCTTGATATGTTCCAAGACTCCAAAGCCATCCATAATAGGCATATTCAGATCGGTCAATACTACATCAATCTTCTGAGTGGATATAAAATCGACCAGTTCTTTTCCATTGGGAAAAGTCTTAATCACCATAATATCCTCTTGTTCTTCCAAGAGGCCTTCTACTCCTTTGGCGAAAAGTTTATGGTCATCTGCAAGAGCAACTCGGATCATATATAAAAAATAAATATTATAGTTTAAGATAGTCCTAATTATTCACTTGTGGCAAGGTCAGATTGATTTCAGTTCCTTGGCCAATTTCAGACTTCAATTCAAATTTTCCTCCGATGGTCTCCATCCTTTTTTTCAGGTTGTACATACCACTTCCTGTCGACTGCACGGCAGTATCGAAGCCTATGCCATAATCCTTGATTTGGATTTTTTTATCGGCTCCTTGCTGTATTGTTCTGATCTCGATCCGATCAGGATAGGCATGCTTGATCGCATTATTAAGCGACTCTTGAATGACGCGGATCAGAACCAGTTTCTGCTCTTTGTTTAGTTCTTCAAGTATTACATCAGATTCCAAAAGCGTCTCACAAAACCCTGTGTCTCTGATTTTATTTAGTTGCTGGGTTAAGAATTCTTCAATCGTGATCAATTCTACCCAGTCCAGATTGAGCTTTTTAGATAGATTTCGTACTTCATGGATGACTTGATTGAGTACTTCTATTCCTTCGATATGCTTACCCGGTTTTTGTGAACTGAAATTCAGTTTGGCTACGGAAAGTAGCTGGCCGACATTATCGTGAAGTTCTCGTCCGATATAAGTCAGTGTTTCCTGTTGAATTTCATTTTCGATATTCAAAAGCGTTTTTTCGTATTCTGACTTTAGGAAATCAATCTTTTGTCGATTCTGAACTTGCCGCTGTCGATGGAGTACTACGATGGCGATCACAAATGTGGACATTAGCCCCGCAAAGAAAATCCCGGAAATGATGATGGTAATCAGTTGACCTTCTTGATCAGACATAAGTAGGTTCTTTTTCCAATTTAATATTAAGATTTGGAGCCGCGATAATAATCACAATAGCCATCAAAGAAATAATTCCCAAAAATACATTTATCCAGTTCAACGATACCGCCAATGACGGTTGAGTTTTCCAGAGATACTCAGCTGAATTATTGGTTAAAAAAGTTAGTGAGTAATAAAACAAAATCACAGTCACTTGCCAAAAGGAGAGTAATCGTAAAGGATTAACTTCCAAATAGACTGGATCCTTCATCAAACTTATAAAGAACAAAATACAGGAAATCAAAACAAGAGTAGCTCCCAAGGAATATGCAATTAGTTGCGGTCCATAAACAGGTTCAAGCTTTACTAGTTGAAAAACTATTAGGAACGAAATAAATGAGAAAAGCATCACTGAGACCAATTTTTTGTATAAGTGAGAAACATACAATCTTATAATTAGCATATAACTACAAGGGATGATCACATTTCCAGTCAAATTATAAAGCCATAAATTATAATTTGGGTTTTTAGTATTCCCCAAAAAGGCATTGATATGGGCATTGAGAGAGCTATTATAAGTCAAATATGCTCCAAAATTCTCGTAGAAAACGGTGAAGGATAATACAAAGAAAAGTAGCCAATACAATTTACTGACTCTTTTCTCTGCACCGAGAAGTATAAAATAAATCAAGCCAACAATCAGCAATGCGTCTAGAATCAACAGATACCAGTTTTGTGAGAAATTAAAATACTCCATTAAAAATATTTCTAGGTGGTGGGTTTGCAAATTGGCGGACAGGCTCTGCCATGATTTTCAAAATCTTCTTCATCTCCACCTCTAGTCATAAAGCCGGTATCTTTGATCTCATCTCCCTCGATATTTGCTGCGGTGAGCACTAGCGTCAACATGCCATCATAGGCTTCGGGATTTTTTGCGTAGTACTTTTTGGATAGCTCTTGAGTGTATTCACAGAAGTAGAATTTAATTCCTCCTTTTCCAGGATCTTTGTCAGAAGACTCTAAAAGTTTTTCGATAGTGGCCCGATCAAAAAATATCCAATCTGTCTGGTGATCGATGTCACCCTTCTCGTTTTTGCCGGGCTTTCCAATTCCTACCTGATGATCGTAGTTGTCTTTTAATTCTTCAAAGTCTTTTTTACTGATTTTCATAAAGGTGAATTAGTTTTATGGGGATTTATTTGAAAAATTTTAAAAACATAAGATAGTAGATTTTTACTTTAAGAGACAAAAAAAGGAGTGAGAACAATTCCCACTCCTTTATTTTTTAGACTTTATTGACTTAGGCTATTTTCTTTCCTTCTTTTTCCAATTCACTGGCAATCTCTCGCTTCATCAAATCTACTACGATAGGCGTAGCGATGAATACTGATGAATATGTACCGACTAGAATACCGATGAAGAGTGCAAAAGAGAATCCTCTCAACACTTCACCACCAAATATCAAAAGCACAATCACCACGATCAATGTAGTAAATGACGTAATTAAAGTTCTTCCTAAGGTCTGATTGATGGCATCATTGAATACTTTCACCAGCTTGTGAGTTCCTCGATTTTCGATGTTTTCCCGGATTCGGTCAAATACAATCACCGTATCGTTAATCGAATACCCAATCACGGTCAATATCGCTGCAATGAATACCTGATCAATCTCAAATGTCGCCCCCAATACACTTGCGATCGAGAATGCAGCAATCACAAAGAACGTATCGTGAATCAAAGCAATAATCGCAGCAAGAGAAAACTGCCACTTACGGAATCTCAATAAGATATAAAGGAATATGGCTACCAATGCCGCGAGCATCGCTTCTGCAGAAGAAGCCTTGATATCATCTGCCACAGTAGCACCTACTTTGGATGATCCGGTGATAGCAAATTGTCCTGATCCTAGATTGGCAGCATTATCAGTGAATGCCAAGCCTGTGACTGAGGCGATTCCTTCTTTCACTTTGGATTCTACCTCGTTATTAGATTCTGCATCGTCTTCGTTCACCAAATAGGAAGTGGTTACTTTAAGCACATTTGATGCACCATAAGTTTTCACCTCTACTGATCCGTCAAACTCACTGTCCAAACCTATCTTCAGCTCGGAAGCTGCTATTGGCTGCGCAAATGCAACGATATAAGATCGACCGCCTGTGAAGTCAACTCCAAACTTTAATCCTGAAATAGCAGCAATCGCCAAACCTACCACAATGATACTGGTGGAGATCAAATAAGCTACTTTTCGCTTGCCTAAGAAGTCGATATTAAGCGATGAAAGTACATTCTTAGCAAATGGTGTGGCAAAACTAATGGAGCTGTTATCGCCTTTCTTGCTCATCCAAGATACGATTACTCGTGTAATAAATACTGAAGAGAAGAAAGATGAAGCGATACCGATCATCAATACGATGGCGAAACCTTTTACCGGACCTTGTCCCAAAGCGAAAAGAATTGCTCCTGTCAAGAACGTGGTGACGTTGGAGTCTAAAATCGCTGAAAATGCTTTATTATAACCTGAATTGATGGCCACTAATAGACCGGCACCATTTCGAAGTTCTTCCTTGATTCGTTCAAAAATCAATACGTTCGCATCAATCGACATACCGATAGTCAAAACGATACCTGCAATACCTGGCAAGGTCAATGCCGCACCTAGCTGAGCTAAAATTCCCAGAATAAAGAAAATATTGAATACCAACGCTGCGATGGCGACAAAACCACCTTTAGCATAATAGGCTACCATGAATAGTACCACGATCAGTAAACCTGATACCATGGAAATTAAGCCTTGGTTTAACGCTTCCTTACCCAATGTTGGACCAATGATGCTCTCCTCCACGATCTGAGTAGGCGCTGGAAGCGATCCTGACTTTAGTATATTTGCCAAATCCTGCGCTTCCTGAATTGAGAAGTTGCCTGAGATTTCGGATTGACCGGTTGGGATCTCACCGTTTACCACTGGTGCAGTGTAGACATAGTCGTCGAGCACTACAGCAATTCTTTTTCCGATACTTTCTGCGGTCAATTTGCGCCACTTTCGCGCACCTTCTGCATTCATCTGCATCGATACTGCCGGTCTTGAAGTCTGATCCAGTACTTGACGAGCGTCTGTAACGACATCACCTTCCAAAGGCGCTTGATCAGAACCTCTGGTTGCTTTGATCGCATAAAGCTCCAATACCTCAGATCCGTCATCAGCTTTGAATGGTTTCACACCCCAAAGTAATTTGATATCTCTCGGGAGTAGCGACTTGTACTGCTCATTCTTCAAGATTCTATTGATCGTCATCGTGTCTCTCACATCGTAACCCAAACCAAAATTTGGCTTCAATAGCGAAAATATCGGTGAGGTTCCGTTATCTGCATTCATTGGGTCAATCTCAGCCAATTGCCTTTCCAGAGCGTTTCTCAAGGAATCGTCTTCAGAAAGACTTTCGGTAGAAGCGGTGTCCTCAACTGGCACATCGGCCTTATTATCTGCTACCCAAGAGGCATTGATGGATTCCAAAGCCCCTCCGATTTCGTTGGCTTCTGCTACTTCCCAAAACTGAAGCTTAGCTACACCTTGTAGTAGATTACGAACTCGCTCTTGGTTATCTACACCTGGAAGTTCGATCTGAATACGACCTGAACCTTGGATTCGCTGAATGTTTGGTTGGGAAGTTCCGAATCGGTCGATACGTGTTCTCAAGATATTGAACGAACGCTCGATTGCATTCTCTACCTCAGTGTCGATGATTTCAAGGATTTCTGCATCAGAGGTTTCCAGGGAGATTCTTCCTCTGTTTGCTGCTGTCGCAAAGACAGTACTTAAGTTTTTTCCGGGACTGTTTCTTTGCCAAGCAGCGTAGAATAGGTCGACATACTTAGAGCTGGACGTTTTAGCTTCCTCTTTGGCTTCTTCTACAGATTTGTTGAAAGCCTCATCTTTTGGATTTCCTGCGACTCCTTTGACAATCTCCACCGGAGATACGGCTAAGGTCACGTGCATTCCGCCTTGTAGGTCTAGTCCAAGACCAAGCTCAGTTTCCTTTACTTCTTGATAAGTAAAGTCTGCACCTAGAAAATTATAAACCGGCTGTCTCCAAACGGAGTCTAAATAGCCTTGTTTTTTGGCAAAGTCAATATTGCCTGAAGCGTCGGATGCATAGTCAGTTGCTTTTTCCTGAACGCTATTTGATACAAATGTGAATGACAGGTAGTACAGACATAATATTGTAACGACCACTGTCAAAAACACAATGAGACCTTTGTTTTGCATGAGAAATAGATATTAATTGATTGTAAATACAGATTTGAAGCCGATTACCAATGGGTAAACGGAAAAGGAAATTCCAGAAAAATCAGAGAAGAGATCAGGGACCTTTGGTAGAGATGATCCGTTCAAAAAGGATCTCTACCAATTGGTTTGGTTGAAAAATGGAAGTGGTTTCGGTAATTAAAACTGTCCCTTTAAAGCGGACAATTTCATAAATAAAATAGAGTGTACTATGTGATACATGCACTACAAAAGGCACTACTGCATCTACTGCAACATCAAAAAAAGTCTGGTTTTGATCTTGAGAATTAGGATTGTCCTGCTTTTCGGATTTAGCAGAAGACTCATTCAAAGGCATATATTCCACACCTGATATCAACATGCAAAATAGCAAAGCCAGCATCACCGTAATGCGCTGTTGGATCAATCTGCTATGTTGTTTTGTTTGCTTCATTCGCCGCAAATATAGCCAAATAATGAAAAATAAGTGTTTTGATATGATTTTTTTCGGCTCAGGCTCCTGATCGTGACCGAAGATAGGTTCGAATCACCTCCAGCGCCTTGTCAAAGTTTGAATTATTTGGGACAATCAAATCTGCCTCATTCTTGAAAGGCTTGATGTATTTCTCATAAGTAGGCATTACATGCATCTCATAGCGATAGAGCACATCGTCCAAGTCATAGCCACGCTCTACTTTGTCACGGATGATTCTCCGTTTGAGCTTGATATGGTCAGAAGCGTCTATGAAAATCTTCAGATCCAGCAAATCAGCCAATTCTGGATAATAAAGTACAAAAATCCCTTCTACCACTACTACAGGCGACGATACAAAAGTGAGCATCTTAGGCGTTTTCGCGGCATTGTTAAAAGTATACTCCTCTCGATAAACCGTCTCTCCGGATTGAATCTTCCGAATATCGGCCGCGTATTGTTCGAAATCTATGCTGTGCGGGGTGTCAAAATTGTGGATACCCTGCCCATCAATTGGCTGAAGATGCCGGGGCCTGTAATAGTTATCTTGGGAAATAAGGCAAACCTCACCAGGATCAAAAGTGCTAAGCAATCGCTCCAAAAATAATGTTTTCCCTGAAGCTGAACCTCCTGTGATCCCAACGATAAATGGTTTTTGCATGGGGCAAAGTTATCTAATTCCGATTCTTTTTTCATGATAATCTTTTGCTTAGAAAGTCAATTAGTGATTGTACAGCCTTGCCACGATGGCTGATTTGATTTTTTTCAAGCATTGTCAACTGCGCAAAGGATCGGGTGAATCCATCGGGTCTGAATATGGGATCGTAACCAAAACCTCCATCTCCGGTTCTTTGGATGAGGATTTCACCAGTTGCGACACCTTCAAATTGATACTCATTTCCATCTAAAATCAGCGCAATCACAGTTCTAAATCGTGCCGAACGATCATCTTGATGATTAAGGGTTTTCAAAAGTTTATCCATATTTCGCTCATCGGAGCGAGGCTCTCCCGCATATCGTCCGGAATATACTCCAGGTTCACCATTTAGTGAGTTCACCTCCAGCCCGGTATCGTCAGCGAAGCAATCCACCCCATAGTGCTCTTTAACATATCGAGCTTTTTGAAAGGCATTGTGCTCCAGTGTATCACCGGTCTCCGGCAGCTCTTCCAAACAACCAATAGCTTCGAGAGAGACGATCTCAATTTGATCTCCCAAAGCAGCTTTCACTTCTTCTATCTTTTTGTGATTATTTGTAGCAAAGCAGATTTTCATACTTCAAAAATAGACTTTTCTACAGGATCGGAGATGAATTATCACGACAAATAGCTCAATTTGGAATAAGCGTCAGTGAATTCTTTGGTGTAAACTTTAGATTCCACTAATTTCGAATTTCAATTTTAAGATCATGAAAAAAATCACAGTTTATTGCGGTTCCCGCAAAGGAAATTCTCCTGTTTTTGAGTCCGCAGCTAGAGCACTTGCGCAAGAAATGATCAGACGAGATAAGACACTTATCTATGGAGCTGGAAGAGTAGGTTTAATGGGCGTGATTGCCGATGAGATGCTTGCAGGCAAAAAGGAAGTAATAGGAATCATTCCTCAGAAACTGGTAGATCGGGAAGTAGCACACCGAGGTTGTACAGAATTGATCATTGTGGAGACCATGCGCGATAGGAAGTGGTTGATGGCTGAGCAAGGCGATGGATTCATTGCGATGCCGGGTGGAATTGGTACTTTGGAAGAGCTGTTTGAGATAATGACTTTGAATCAGCTTCACTACATCCAAAAACCTTTGGGCGTATATAATGTCAATGGCTATTACGACAAACTTATCCATTTTTTAGATCATGGTATGGAGCAGGGATTTCTATATCCAGAGCAAGAGGGATTATTGATTGTGTCAGATGATCCGGTGGAGCTACTGGATAAGATGGCAGCCTATGTGCCAAAGGGAAGTCCGGATTGGTAATAGCAGAGAATGACATGATCAAAATGTTTAATTATTTGATCATCAATTTAAATACAGATTGCTCCTTCAGAGCTCTTGATCCAATTCGCTCATGAAAACCCCAAATTGTATTTGGGGCTGATAAAGTACGCGCCTTCAGCGCTTTTTCGGAGGAATATCAAGGTGAGAAATATTAACTACTTGGATTAGCAAAGACTAAGAGGACTGAAGGCTCAATCTTTAATCCAAATAAAAACACCTTAAAAGAATCCAAAAAACAACAGTAAAAAAATATGTTTTGTATGTTTACAAGTCAATCTTTTCGAAATGATCAAAAAAATCTTCCCACTAGATAAAAACTATATTCTCAGACAAGCTCAGTTTGTAATAGAGGAGGAATTAATCGATCAAATGATAGCTGAATTGAAGCGCTCCTACACTTATATGTACAACCCGCTGCTTCTAATGGATGAAACTTACAGTAATATTCTCAATACCTTTGACTTTCCATTTGAAAGAGTTCAAATAATCTATCGTCAGCTAAGCGGGATCTATCGATTTAAAAATGGAGACAACCAACTCGAATTACTTTTTGACGGAAGAAACCACTTTGATAAATTCAAAGAAGAATGGGAGGTGGCCTGTATAGATTGGGTTAAAGAACTGGGAACACACGAGCAATATGTGAAAACCATGCTCCGAATGACTCTACTCTACGATACCGAATCAAGAGCAGTATGGGCAGAAAATCATTGCAAAGCATTTATCAATCAGTTTTTCGAACTTAAAATTATTAAGCGATACGGTGAGTTGAAATTACAGGTAGGATAATTCTAAGCCCTACAAACTTCAGGCAGAAAACTGAATGAACTTTCAAGTTCAAAAGAGGCCTCAAAGATTCTGTCAACTGTCAATTGCATACTAACTTTCTATTCAACAATTGCCTCCTGCCAACTGAAGATTAAATAAACCTTCGAGTTCCGAAAGAGACCTCAAAGGTTATGTCAACTGCCTACTGCAGACTGAAAATTGCCTACTTCCCACTGTCCTCGCCCCACTCCGTATGAAAAATCCCCTCCCGATCTATTCGCTCATAGGTATGCGATCCAAAATGATCGCGCTGCGCTTGGATTAGGTTTAATGGAAGATTAGAAGAAGTGTATGCATCAAAATAACTCAATGCCGAACCTAATCCAGGAACAGGAATTCCACTTTGAGCAGCATAGGCGACCAGCCCACGAACTGCCGATAAGGTCCCTTGGACTTTTTCCACAAAAGCCGGAGATAGCAGCAAGTTGGCCAAGTCAGGCTTAGCTGTAAATGCATCCGCAATATCACTTAACAAACCTGCCCGAATAATACATCCCGCACGCCAAATCTTCGCAATCACCGCCAGATCCAATTCGTAGCCATATTCTCTGGAAGCATCGGCCAACTGATGCATTCCTTGTGCATAGGATATAATGAAGGAGAAAAATAAGCCATCTTCGGCCCCAGCGATCATTTCTTCTTTGGAAATAGCCACAGGTTCGGGTCTGGCATATAGCTGATCGGCAAGGATTCGTTCCTCTTTCAAAGCAGAAATCTCCCGCATACTCACCGCCATATCTATTGTCGGCACTGGAATTCCAAGATCCATCGCATTTTGAGAAGTCCACTTTCCTGTTCCCTTTTGCTTGGCTTTATCCAGGATCAGATCCACCAAATCTCCATTTGTGAGCGTATCCTTTTGTGTGAAAATCTCCGCAGTAATCTCCACCAAAAATGATTGAAGACGACCTGAATTCCAGTTGGAATAGACTTCATGAAGCTCCTGATTTGACAAATTGACTGATTTTTTCAATAAATCATAAACCTCCGATGTCAGCTGCATCATGGAATATTCGATTCCATTGTGCACCATCTTTACATAGTTTCCGGCTGATTTTGGCCCCAAATAAGCAACACATGGTTCTCCCTTGTATTTCGCAGAGACGGCCTCAAAAATCGGCTTTACGTGCTGATAGGCTTTCCGATTTCCGCCCGGCATAATACTCGGACCTCTTCTGGCGCCTTTGGCTCCGCCGCTCACGCCTGAGCCGAAAAAGTATATCCCTTTCTCCATCAAATAGGATTCTCTTCGATCAGTATCAGTAAAAAAGGAATTTCCACCATCGATGATAATATCGTCTTGATTCAAATGCGGAAGCAAACTTTCGATCACTTGATCCACGATCTTCCCAGCTGGGACGAGTAACATGATTTTTCGGGGCAAATTTAACGACTGAATGAACGTCACTATATCCGAAGTTGCATCGACTTGAGCGGGATGACCTTCAGCTTTCAGCTCAGCCACCTGCGAAGGGTCCAAATCATATCCAAAAGCTTTGAAGCCATTATCAGCTACATTCAGGATGAAATTTCTACCCATCACCCCGAGGCCTATCAGACCAAAATCATATGTTCCCTGCATCGTATTTTTTCTTTGTTGAATCTTCAATACCAAAGTCAATTCAATCGCTCGGCTGAAAGATTAAAATAAATAAGTCCTATTTTTACATCGTCAGGCTCAAAAATAACTTATCAAAATGACCTAGGAAGCTTTTTAGCAAAAACTATTAACTAATCTTCGCCCTATCGCTGACTCTTCCTCCGAATCAATCTAGATTTCTATGAAAAAAACTCAAAACCAGATGCTGATTATTTTTGGAGCTTCAGGTGATTTGACCGCTCGAAAACTCATCCCGGCACTTTTTAGCCTTTTTAAAGGAGACCACTTGCCTAAGAATTTTATCGTACTGGGTGCAAGCAGAAGTACCATGACAGATGAAGAATTTCGGAAAAAAGTGGTGATGGAAAGTGAGTTTCTTAAGAAAAAACTTAGCCAAGAAGATGCTTCGTTTATCGATAAGTTTGCAGATAAACTGTTCTACACCGATCTGGGGGATGACTATGATAGTAGCTACGCTCCACTTGCCAACCGAATCCAACATTTGAATGAAGAATACGGTACCCATGAGAATTATATTTTTTACCTCTCTACCCCTCCAAGCCTGTATGAGCCGATTGCGAAGAATCTCTATGAGGAAGGATTGACCAAGGAGGGCGAAGGATGGAAACGAATCATCGTAGAAAAGCCTTTTGGCCATGATCTAGCCTCAGCTAAAGCACTCAATGAAGGTTTGCATAAGTATTTCCAAGAAGCTCAGGTCTATCGGATTGATCATTACTTAGGAAAAGAAACTGTTCAGAATGTCTTGGTGACTCGATTTTCGAATTCGATTTTTGAGCCAGTCTGGAACCGCCGCTATATCCACCATGTGGAAATCACCAATGCCGAAACAGTAGGCGTGGAGAAGCGAGGTGGCTATTACGATAAATCAGGAGCGCTGCGCGATATGTTCCAAAGTCATTTATTACAGGTAATTTCATTGATCGTGATGGAACCACCGATTAATGCTGACGCGGAAGAAATCCGAAATGAAAAGGTAAAAGCGCTGAAGTCTATTCGAATCATGAAGGATGATGAGACCATTCTCAAAAACACACTTCGCGGTCAGTATGTAGCCTCGACAATTGATGGCAACAAAGTAAAAGGCTATCGGGAAGAGAATGGAGTAAATCCTGAATCTACCACGGAAACCTATGCTGCTGTAAAATTTTTCATCGACAACTGGCGCTGGAGCGATGTTCCCTTTTACGTGCGTACCGGTAAAGCCATGCCAACCAAAGTCACCGAAGTGGTCATTCACTTCAAGACTCCGCATCATGATATCTTTAAAAGTCAGGACATCTACAAAAAGGATAACAAGCTAATCATCCGAATCCAGCCTGATGAGGGGATTTTAATCAAGTTTGGGGTTAAAGTGCCTGGATTAGGCTTCCACGTAGAGCAAGCAAACATGGATTTTTATTATTCAGACCTTGATTCTGCTCATGTTATGGATGCTTACGAGCGGCTTCTGCTTGATGCGATGCAAGGCGATGCCACACTTTATGCGCGAGCAGATGAAGTCGAGGCCGCTTGGCGATTTGTAGATCCGATCTTGAAATGCTGGGAAAATAGTCCCCAGGTAAGTACTTATGGCTATTCGGCAGGTACTTGGGGACCACGGAATTCAGACGATCTGATCCAAGACAGCTTCGGCTGGAGAAATCCCGGTGACCTTTTGACTGATGAGTCTGGCTTCTGTGTGCTTTGCTAGCTCAATGAATAAATATAGAAATTCGGAAGTGTCTCGACTACGCTAGGCCTCTGGGCTTTAGTGTACAAGTTGTAATTGGAGGATTATAGTCTCGCTGCAACCCTCCAATTATAAGACCTAGATTCAAATGGTCATCGTATATAGTCTAGGTGTCTTTATATTAAATTTGGATTTGTAACCTTGATTATGATGCCAATGAATAGTCATAAACGAATCTTCACCAACTCCTTTTTACCATGCAAGTGATTATTTCAAGTTCTAACGAAAAGCTCGCAGCCGAATTTTCCTGCCAGTTTCAAGAGTTGACCGAATCTCAAGAGAAAGTTCACGTTGCGCTTTCAGGCGGAAGTACTCCAAGAGTAGTGTTTGACTATTTGGCCATACATTTTGCCAAAGAAATTGATTGGTCGAAAGTTTTTCTCTACTGGGGTGATGAGCGATGCGTGGCTCCAACTGATACGGAGAGTAATTACAAAATGACCGTGGATCATCTGCTTTCAAAGATTGCTATACCGGCTGAAAATATCTTCCGAATACACGGTGAGAATGAACCTGCCGAAGAGGCGATACGCTACGGAAAGGTTCTCGATCAGCAACTCTCAGAAGCAAACGGCATTCCTCAGTTTGACTTGGTGATGCTCGGATTAGGAGATGATGGCCATACCGCATCCATATTTCCCGATTCGATTCAGCTTTGGGACTCTTCGAAAAACTGCGAAGTTGCAATCCATCCAGTCTCCGGCCAGAATCGGATCACGATCACTGGAAAGCTGATCAATAATGCAAAGCGGATCACCTTTTTGGTCACAGGGGAAAGTAAAGCCGAAAAAGTTTACGAAATTGTAAAGGAAGAAGGAAACTTTCGTGGCTACCCAGCCAGCTTGGTCAATCCTGCAACGGCGGATTTGATTTGGTTTTTGGATGAGGAAGCTGCCAGAGAACTCCAATTTTAAGTTTTAAACTTAACTAAAATATATTTTTATGAGCACTGTAAAATCTTATGCTGCAAAACATGCAGATCAACCATTAGCACCTTTTCAACTTGAGCGAAGAACTCCCGGACCAAAGGATGTAGAAATCGATATTCTCTATTGTGGCGTATGTCACTCAGATATTCACACGGCAAGAAACGAGTGGGGAGGAACTATATTCCCGGTTGTCCCAGGTCATGAAATTGTAGGTAAGGTAATTTCCGTAGGTGGCGAAGTCACGAAACATAAAGTGGGTGATACCGTGGGTGTAGGTTGTATGGTTGAGTCCTGCGGAACATGCGGAAACTGCGATGAGGACTTGGAGCAATTCTGCGAAAAAGGAATGTCTGGCACTTACAGTTCCTACCTTCAGGATAAGAAAACCATCACTTACGGAGGTTATTCTACTCAGATCGTGGTTACCGAAAATTTTGTGCTTTCGGTTTCTGATAAGCTTCCAATCGAAGGTGTAGCACCTTTGCTATGTGCCGGGATTACCACTTATTCTCCATTGAAGCATTGGAATGTGAAAAAAGGTGATAAAGTAGCTGTTGTAGGACTGGGCGGTCTAGGCCATATGGCAGTGAAAATAGCAGCAGCAATGGGAGCTGAAGTCACGATGCTGAGCCGCTCACCGGAGAAAGGGAAAGATGCGGATTACTTGGGTGCTCACCACTTCGAGTTGACCACCGATCCTGAAAACATGAAGCGCTTGAAAGGATCTTATAATTTGATTATCGATACGGTATCGGCTTCACACGATTATTCGGCCTATTTGAATCTATTGAAAACGAATGGCGTGATGGTCTTATTGGGTGTTCCCCCTACACCTGAGCAGATTCATGCCACAGCCTTGATCTTTGGACGAAAGAGTTTGGCTGGCTCATTAATCGGTGGTATCAAAGAAACTCAGGAAATGCTGGATTTCTGTGCTGAGCATGGCATCGTTTCTGACGTGGAAGTAATTGCCATGGACGAGATCAATGAAGCTTATGAGCGGACCATTGCAGGAGATGTGAGGTATCGATTTGTAATTGATATGGCTACACTGAAAAACTAGGGAAAGTATTATTATACGGCATCGATATCTGCAATAGCACGTGGAGCTTAATTGACTTCACTTTTGGGACGGAAGACCGAAGACTTCCGACGACGAGACAGGTCGAAATGCTAAGTTATTCGTATCGCCAAAAAATATTTGAATAAATTTATACTAAAGCTGGAAATCAGATAATTAAAAAGCCACTCTGAAGTAATTTGGAGTGGCTTTTTTAACGAAATCTAAATACTGCAAAGGGACGCGAAGGTTTCTCGAAGGGCGTAAAAGAAATGATAGATAACAAAGAGTCTTTTGCGACTTTGAGACATAGTGGCAAAAAAGAATGATCGAAAACCATTTCATGTCTTGATGGCAACTGGTTTGGAGCTTTGGATATTTTACTAAAAGTCTCAGATACAACTAAAAATCAGGTCTAAATCAAGATTTCCGAACACGGATCAAATTCTCAATTTTGTTTGATTCTGCTTACAATCCCAAACTCTTAACCCAACTTGAAAATCGAATTAGACAACATTATGTAATACAACAATTTACGCTGATTATTTTTACAATTGGGTCACAACTTTTGACTTCCTCACATAGGGTCTGTCCTTAAATTTGAGCGCATCATATATTTTTTTCATCGCTACACTCGGTCGCGTACACAGCTTGGTGTAAATGCGTTTGTTGTCTTTGGCATCCATGCTGATCATGGAACACCGCTGGGCTTGCATTTTTTCTACAATCGTTTTCCAGCTGTAATGGATGCCGTTCTGTTT
>Ga0209491_10000571_pt1 | contig 73783 bp, 56 predicted proteins | sample BON02_FD_187213 | JGI IMG/M metagenome (GOLD analysis project Ga0209491, IMG submission 187213) | Freshwater microbial communities from Lake Bonney liftoff mats and glacier meltwater in Antarctica - BON-02 (SPAdes) (version 2) | ecosystem: Environmental > Aquatic > Freshwater > Ice > Glacier... | reverse complement strand
TCAAGCACAAAGGTTTGCAATAAAATTAAGCGAGGCCATAGGAAAGGTTCGGATTACGATTTTTGACCCACAAGGTAAAATCATAAACAGGACCTTCTTTGAGATAACTTCTCCCCAAAGTATCCCTTTTAATTTAAGTGACATACCTGAAGGCCTTTATAAGGTAAAACTCAATACTAAAGAAGATTCTCAGACCTTCGATGTTGAAAGCTATCGAAAAATAGAAAAGAAATTGATGGCTTATGCAAAAGAAATTGATAAAAACACTTTCAATCTAAAAGTGCTAGGAATAACAGATCCCGGCACAATAATAACAATTTTTAGCAACAACCATAAGGTACTCATGAGAGATGAAATTCAAGAAACCGGTGGATTTTCAAAAAATTATCGCTTAAAACATTTAATAGTTGATCAGGTCTATCTTAAAGTAGAAAATGCCAAGGGGAAAAGAAAGTATTTGTATTTCGATTGATCTATAGGTCTATGCTAAACTAAGGTTAAACCCAAAATACACAATATATGCTATCGCAAGACCTGTTGCATAAACCGGTTAAAAAGCCTCTCTGAATTCAGGGAGGCTTTTTAATTACCGGCTATCGGAACGTCTCAATAAGGCCTTTAAGTTTCTCTTGACTTATTTGGCCTGTATGGAAATGCCTTTTGCCCTCTGCTGTAACAAACAAGGTGGCTGGAATGGCGCCTGACCAATCTTTCTTCAATTTTTGTTTCCAATCTTTTTGTTCCTTTTCACTGAGCAACCATATTGGGGAGCTAAATCCCTTTTTCTCTACAAAGGCTTTCACCCTTTCAGGTCTTCTATCATCATCCAAGGACACAAATACCAAACTAGTACCTTTGGTATTCTTAACGGTAGATTCAAAATAGGGCATCTCATCAATACATGGCGCACACCAGGTAGCCCAAAAATTATATATTCTCAGGTCATCTGAAGGTGTCTCAATTTTGCTCTTGAAATCCTCAAAACCCATGGTAATCATAGGGTCAGTTTCGATAAAGCCAAGACTTAAAAAGAGCAATAAAACCTTTAATTTTAACAACATATATGTTCAATTTTATGCAATTAGCATTAATTATCTAATACCTGATTAATAAAATATACTGATTGAGGAATCTGGGCCACTGACTTAGAAGATTCATCTTCAATGATAAAATAAGCTGTCCCTCCCTTTTTTGCTTGTTCGATAATCTCTTTTATAGCTATATCTCCGGTACCAAGAACCACATTCGATTCATCATCTCCTGTACCATCCTTCGTTCCTTGCGTGCCGCTTTTTCGATCCTTCAAATGTAACAGCGGAAATTTGTCTGGATGAGCTTTCAAGATAGCCAAAGGATCACCTCCACCCATTTTAACCCAAAAAACATCCATTTCAAATTTAAAATTAATAGCGTTTTCCAACATATAATCAAATAATGTACCATTACCATAAGGCTTAAATTCATACCCGTGAGGGTGGTAGCAAAAAGTTATTCCTGCTTCTTTGGCCAGTTTGCCGGCACGATTAAATACCTCGATCGCTTCTTTGGCATTTTGCTCTCCAAATTCAGCTGTATGAGGAATCCAAGAGGTCACAATATACTTTGCTCCAAAAGCTTTAGCCTTTGCTATTACTGCCTCTGGATCGGTCATCATCTCCTCATAGGTGCCACCGACACTAACCAATTGGAGGGCATACTTAGCCAAAAGCGCTTTGTATTTCTTATCGCTCATGCCATAGGTACTTCCGCCTTCTATATAGTGGATGCCCCACTGATTAATGATTTCATGGTATTTTTCGGCATCCAACTTCATTTGCTTTCTTAGGCTATAAAGTTGCAAACCAATCTCCTGAGCTTTTATGGTGGAGACAAAGGAAAAAGCCATCACCAAGGCAATGGCATATAAAATACAGTGATTTTTCATTGGGTTTATCGTTTTTAAGCAAACTAACGAAATCCCTGCAAACAAACAAAAAAATAATCCTTTAAGGGTATCGGTGTACTTTTAAATTACTCTTCTTTAAATTTATCCAAAACATACAAAAATACATTTAAGGAGAGCGTAGAAGTTTCTTCAGTTTCAGGCGCAATTTGAGGCAAATTCGTTGCCCTTTCGCTAAGTAGAACTTCTTTAGTTTTCGAAGTTTTTGTGCTTATTCCATTCGAATAACGAATAAAACGATTTTTTTTATCTCCGGAATTTTCACCCCGAATTATATCTGTCTTTGTCAGTTGCGTTTTTTGCTGAACAAGATTGTAAACGTTACCGGAATCTTCTTGAGAAAAAGTTTCACCCAATAAAAAGCAGAAAAATATAACACTAAGAATAAATGGAATATTGAAAAGAATCCGAATATTATTTTGAAAACTCATGATTTTATCTGTTAAAACGAGTGTTGTTTTAATTAATAACTATAACGAAACCAATTATACACATTTTTTTAATCTTTTACAAATTCGAGCTATGGGATCCTAGTTATTGGTTACTAGCTGTTAAGCTTATAATTTTTAATTCTTGCAAAAAATAATAGCTATGGATATTCCTTTTAAATTTGTTTTAACTCCAATTGCTTAACCTATTCTTAAAGATGATGCAGGCCATCAATTTCCCTCAATTTGCTTCAAAATTTGCAAAGCATTTTACCAATGGTTCGGATAAAAGAATGATTTTGAATGTAGTCATAGATTCAAAAAAAATTCAATCTGGAAATGACACCCTTTTTGTAGCCCTGAATGGCTCCAGATATGCGGGTTGGGAATATGCAGGAGATGCTTATGCCAAAGGTGTTCGGAATTTCATCCTCCCAAGCAATTGCCCTTCTTCACTTTTAAAAGATCTGGAGAACAGCAATATCCTTTTATCTATGTCTCCCTTAAAAGACCTGCAGCAATTGGCGCAGTTAAATCGAGAAAATTTTAAAGGTCCGGTAATCGGAATAACCGGCAGCAATGGAAAAACCATAGTGAAAGAATGGCTTGCCCAGATACTCTCTGCCCAATATAATTTATGGAAAAATCCTAAAAGTTACAATAGCCAGATTGGTGTTGCCCTTTCTGCATTGGGAATTAGCCAACAACATCAGGTGGCCCTACTTGAGGCGGGTATTTCTGCACCAAATGAAATGTCCGCTTTAACCCAAATCATTCAGCCCGAATTGGGTATTTTCACCAATATTGGGAGTGCTCATGATGAATACTTTAAAGATACAACAGCTAAAATTCGGGAAAAATGTAAGCTTTTCAAAGGTGTCAAATACCTTATCTATAGAAAAGATCAAACCCAGGTTAGTCAATATTTGGAGGAAAATTTTGACCCTTCTGTACGCATTAGTTGGTCTGATAAGGCCGGTGGAGATTATATTTTATCCGTCAAACGGCATAAAAATGGCTCCAAAATTTATTTGATAGGCAAGGACTTTCAAACCTATACTTTTTTAACTTCTTTCAGGGATCAGGCCTCCCTTGAAAATATCAGGCATGTCATCACCGCAGCCCTAAGCCTGAGGATGAAACCCGAAATAATCCAACAAGGACTTGGACTTCTTCATGCAGTGGACATGAGGTTAACCCTTAAATCAGGTAGCAAAGGCTGCAAGTTGATAGATGACAGCTATAACAATGACCTTGCAGGGCTGGAACTAGCGCTTGAATTCATGAGCCAACAAATGACTGCAAGCGGGCGAAAGATCCTCATTTTGTCAGAAATGCAACAGGAAGGGAAAGAGGAAGTTGTTTTCCAAAAAATAGCTTGGCTTTTAAAGCACTACAGTATCGACCTTTTGGTGGGTGTAGGGAAGGGCTATGATGACTTCAAACATTTATTTCCAACGGAAAGTCAGTTTTTTGATTCAACGGAAATACTTTTAAGGCACTTGGAGGTTTTATCCCTTTCAAATGACCTGGTCCTCATCAAAGGGGCAAGGGCCTTTCGTTTTGAAGGAATTGTTCAAAAGTTGGAAGCACTTGCCCATGAAACCATTTTAGAAATTAATCTTAACGCCCTTAGACACAATTTCATCCATTACCGCCAAAAAATTAAACCCGGGACCAAAATGATGGTCATGGTTAAGGCATTTGCCTATGGTGGCGGAGCTGCTGAAATCGCAAATTATTTGCAGGAAATTGGCGCAGACTACCTATCCGTAGCTTATACAGATGAGGGCGTTTTCTTGAGAAATAATGGGATCACATTACCAATTATGGTCATGAACTCCGGCAGTTATCATTTGGAGTTGCTACAGGCGCATGCTTTGGAACCTGTCGTATATAACTTGGATCAACTAAAATCATTGTCGGAAGGGCTAAATGGTAATTTGGGATTATTAGCTGTTCATTTGGAATTGGACACAGGCATGAGGAGACTTGGCATGTCTGAGAAAGATCTCGATGAGGCCATCTTGGTTCTTCAACAATCCAGTAATTTAAAGGTCGCGGGAATCTTTACGCACCTGGCGGGGGCAGATGAGGCAGTGCACAAGGATTTTACCTTATTGCAGGTCGGCTCTTTTGAAAGCTCTAGCAACAAAATAATTCAGGAGACTGGCTGTAAACCGATTAGGCATTGCCTAAATTCAGCAGGAATTATCCGGTATCCTGAGTTCGCGTTTGATATGGTTCGGTTAGGCATTGGACTGTATGGCATAGAAGTCAACCATTTAGAACAAGATAAATTACAGCCGGCAATGACTTTGAAAACCGTTGTATCACAGGTAAGAACACTACAAAAAGGAGAAACCATTGGGTATGGAAGAAAAGGAGAAATGACGAGAGAGGGGGAAGTAGCCACCCTGGCAATTGGCTATGCGGACGGATATGACCGTCGGTTTAGCAATGGAAAGGCAATGGTTTTGATAAAGGGTCATATGGCTCCTATAATAGGCAATGTCTGCATGGATATGTGCATGGCAGATGTTACTGGCCTCAATGTTTGCGAGGGCGACGAAGCCATACTCTTTGGCCTTAAGCCTTCGATTGTGGACCTGGCAGCGAAGATCGAAACCATCCCATACGAACTATTAACGGGGATAGGTTCAAGGGTAAAACGACAATACATTCTGGATTGAGGCTTAAGGCAATATCAGGCTAAATACGGCTATATTTGGATAATATTTTGTTTATTTGTCATTTATATTTAAAGTGCCTGTACCTTGTACTTAATGAACCATATCTCATTGACATCAATCGTTCCGTTTTTTCGTAAGTATTGCATGAAATCTCTGGTTTTTCTTGTGCTTTGTAGTTTTTCCTGCGAAAATGCTCTCCAAGAGGAGATCGTGATCTATAGCAACGATTTCTCCAAAGCCGATCTTAATTTCTTTGAAAACGGAAGATTATTTGAATTCAATGGAGACACCGTTCTTGGCTATTACAATGATGAGAAGGTTTTATTAAACCTGACTGCTTTGCCTGAGCACAATACCATTAAGGTTACCATAGACCTCCTGCTTCATGACAGTTGGGATGGTAATCCAGAAAATGTTGGAGGGCCGGATTTCTGGTATTTAGAATTAGATGGACAAACAGTTCTTAGCACAACGTTTTCGAATTCTCCTTGCGAATCCACATTCTGCCTCTACCAGTCTTACCCCGCCAATTACCCTAGATTTAACGACCCAAAAACCGAATCTTTAAGAGCTGATTTGCCAGGAAGGTGCCAACATAAAAATGTAGAAGGCTGGACGAGTCTCTACAGAATCACCAAATTCATCAGCCATAAGAGTAATCAACTCTCCATCACTTTAGGAGATGATCTTAAGCAAGAAAATACTCCTGAACCTATTTGTGATGAAAGTTGGTCTGTATCAAGTATTCAGGTTAGCACCTTGACATTAAATTGAATCCAGCATGAATAAAAAACACCCTTTATATTTACAGATTATTTTTTGGGCATGTTTTATCTGTTTGGCTTCCCAAACAAAAGTTCTTGCGCAAAGCATCGGATTGAATTATCCTATTTATGATGATTATATGCGTAGGCAGCAGCTCCTCGGTAACTTATCAGAAGAGACTAGCTTTATGATTCGTCCACTTTACCCTACCGAGGCATTCAATAAACGCAATGCATTTAGTCTGGAAGAAAATAACGAAGATTCGGACCTACCTCAGCCTGGATCACCTAATTTCAAGAAGCCTAAATTCACGGCCCTTCCACCAATGATAAAAAGCAGGTACAATAGTGACCTCCCTTTTGGGATAAATGATGGCCAGATGATCCCCAATAAAGGACTTCAATTAAATGCCAGCGTAGGTATTTATTTTGAATATGGGCCCTTAACGCTTCAGCTTCAACCGGAAATATTGCATGCTGATAATCAAGATTTTACAGGGTTTCCTTTGGATCACTGGGGCAGCACATGGCTGCAGTATTTTGAATGGATCAATACCTCAGATATTCCAGAGCGATTTGATCGTGGTCCGATAACCGAACTATCTTTAGGACAATCCAGTATCCGCTTCAATTATAAAGAATACTCCATCGGGATTTCCAACGAAAATCTATGGTGGGGTCCGGGAAGAAGGGCCTCATTGCTGATGAGTAACAATGCCCCCGGCTTTTTACACTTTACATTAAATACCCGAAAACCTGTTGAAACAGTTTTAGGCAGCTTTGAGGGTCAATTAATTGCAGGCCAACTTAGGTCTTCAGGAGTAGATCCTGTCAATTACGATTATATTTATACAAATACGCCACTTTATGTGCCTAAAAGGTCCAATGAAGATTGGCGGTACATATCCGGATTAGCGCTTAGCTACCAACCCAAGTGGCTCCCTGGTTTATTTCTGGGTTTCAGCAGTGTTTCACAAATGTATCATACAGACATGAATCAACTTGCTGATTACCTTCCAGTATTTAATGGAGAGAAAGGCCCTGAAAGCATAAGCAGGCCCAATGTAGACAAAAGGAATCAGCTAAGTTCAGGCTATTTCAGGTGGATAAATTCAAATGGTCATTTTGAGTTCTATGGCGAATATGGCAGCAATGGCAATAGCCGAACGCTCCATGATTTCCTTATTAACCCGGATAAAAACAGGGCTTTTATCCTTGGATTTACAAATTTAAATCCGCTGAAGAACAAAAATGAATTTCTGCAAATGGGAATGGAAATTACCCAAACTGGACAAACTGTTCGAGAGGTAATTCTTGATAGAAATAGCTGGTATACCCATCCCTATGTAAGGCATGGTTATACCCACAAGGGGCAGGTTTTAGGTTTTGGTTATGGACCCGGAAGCAATGTAGTTTCTATTGATATGGCCTGGGTAAAAAACTTTAATCGCCTGGGTTTTGTGGTCGAATACATCAATCATAATAACGATTTCTATTACAAGCGTTTTGAAATAATTAAAGACCTGCGTCGAAAATATGTAGACATAGCACCCTCACTAATTGGAGAATGGCGCTTCGATAACCTGTTATTGTCAGCCAATTTTAAATACGTTAGCTCCTTGAACTATAAATGGTACTTGGAAAATGATCCTGACCAATATTTTATCCCTGGACTGGACAAAAATACTTTCGTTGGAAATATTGGCCTTACTTATCTCCTTGAATAAAGCTCTTAAAGAGCCATTTTGGTCAATGAAATGGCCAAACCCAGATTATGTAATTGCTATTGTATAATTCCATCTAACTCCTTAAAGAAACGTTTAGTTTAAGGCGCTTTAAAATCAATTGCCAAGGGATTTAACCCCCGAAATGCAGAAATTTCCACCGGAGTTAGCTACATAACGTTAATTAACAATGTCTTAGAATCCTGGTTCAACTGCCCTAAAGAATACAAAGGGGGTCAGTTTTGTTAAGAAAAAAAATCTAGCAAAGCCTTAACCAGCAAAACAAAGGGACCACCTTCCAATTTACTTTACCGAATCACTCTATTGTAACATCAATTTCTAAAAGTGCATTTAATATAAGCTCACTGGCTTGCAAATAAAATGTCTGTTGAATGTTTTCAAAAGTATCAGTAGGCTTATGATAATCGGCATGATCTGGCACACCAAAATAAATGAATGGGATTCCTTTTTTATGAAAAGGCCCATGATCTGAGGAATTGGTCCAATCAAGCTCTCCTTTCCCTCCATCATTTCCGAAAACCAATTGAACGGGAGATCGCTTACCTGCTTTTTCCAGATAGGGCTTGAATTGGGGATAAAAGGTAGTGCCCACAGCATAAAGGGTATTGTCTTCACTTCGGCTTATCATGTCCATATTCAAAACTAATTTGATTTGCTTTAAAGGAAAAGGAAAGTCGCGAAGCAAAGCTTGGGCACCCAAGAGCCCCATTTCCTCTGCATCAGTAACTGCAAGGAGTATGGAGTGCAAGGGTTTGTTTTCCATAAAATAAGCCGCCATATTCAGCAAAGCAGCCGTTCCTGAAGCATTGTCATCCGCCCCATTGTATATTTTATTGTCCTTCTTCCCCAAATGGTCATAATGGGCCATTAGCAAAATAATTTTTGATGAGGATGTGCCTGGTATAAAACCAATAATATTTTTCCCTGCACCTAAGCTTTCAGCTCCTTCATTTAAAGCGAAATTTTGAGTGTAACCAGGATATTGACTGGTTATTTCTAAATTTTCAAACCGATTAATAATATAACTAGCGGCCAATTCATTGCCCTCACTAGTTGTAGCTCTCCCTTCTAACTGGTCTGAGGAAAGATACTGTATATCCTCCAACAAGGTCTGCTTATCTATCTTTTGAGACCATGACAAGAATGGTAAATAACAAAAAAGCAATAAAATAAAGTAGGTAATCGTTTTCATAACGAAAGATTTTATAATGGCTTGTGTATATTCGTGAAAATACTAAACTTTCAGATGTGGATTTGACTTTGTTTATGAAATATATTTCTTTGACAGGGCTGATGTGTGTTTTTTCTCTGGTTAGCATTGCGCAACCAACACCTGTAGATCAATTTTTAGACGGTAAGTCGGTGGTTCTTGTTTCCGCAGCCACCTCCGCACTTCCTCCAATAAAATGGCAAGATCTGGCAGCAGAAATTCATCCTGCATTGGTAGCTGCTGGAGGAGACCCGGTAGCCTACTTTGATCTGGAAGAAGTCATTCTATCTGATGCAATTAAAAATGCCTACGCCAGTCACTTTGTAACAAGACAGGTTAAAAACATTGTTTTACTCATCAGAAAAGATGATGGACGCTTGTTTTGTCATATATTTCCTTTCTCAAGCAATGGTAATATAATCTCTCCGGGCAATAATTGGTTCACAAAAGCCACTGACAAGGATCAACTGAAGGAACAAATCCAATCATTAGGATTGAACAAAAGAAGTGAAAATTTCTTGGTAATAGAAGTTCCGGAATACCCTTCTATTCCGGGCTTGGAAAACAACTCCCTAAACAGCGGGTATATACAAGCTGCTCCTTTAAACCTGGACGTATTCAAGCTTGGCATTTTACTTACCGGTGTCGCTGGTAATGAAAGCTTTCTTAACACCTTCCGCCAAGACATTTATGGTAAGGAACAAAATCAAGTAGTGGCAGAACAACGTGCTCAAAGAGAAGGACTTGAACAAATATTCAAAGCTGAGTACCCCTTTCAAACTGAATTCCTGACGTCTTCTAAATCAAACCAGCAGCTTATCAGCGAAAAAGTCCAATTTATCCTCATGAAACAAGAAGGTCGCGAAGCTGACCTTATGAGAAGTATGGGTGTGCCTTTGGAAGAGGGTAAAAACCCAGACAAAATAGTGGTAAAATATTACATCCGGTTTTTGGTAAGGAATGAGTTGTACATTGGCGAAAAATGGGATGCATCACCCGACTGGAGACAAGCGCTCAAAAACTTTTTGGATCAAATCACCCCTTGAAATTTTACGATGGATCCCACCAAAACTTCACTTGTTAATGTTTCCGACTAAAAAAAGGTAGATCCAAAGGACCTACCTATTCACTTAGATATAGCAGATTTTATTTAGGGTGATAAACAACTTTTCTACTTCTCCTATGTGATATTTACTTATCTATGGAACCCATTACTCTTTTCAGAAAAGCATTCATGGCCTCTTTTTTATCCATACCTTCTTCTTTTATCATTTTCTGTACTTCTAAAGTACCGTATAAATTGGAAAGTAATTCTCCCATCACATCCAATTCCTCATCTTTAAGAGTACTTATCTCTGTCATTGATTCCAGGAGTTCTATGGTTTCTACCACCCAATCCTCATCGTTCTCTTCTATGAAACCCAGTACATGCTTAATTATTGGCAACCTCATTGATCAGTATTTTTAAAGCCTCTTCCTTATTTGTTTGTATTTGATTTATGAGTGATCCACCTTTAAAGACCGCAAAAGTAGGTAAATTGTTTACCTCAGCTAGTTTTCTGGACTCTGGTAGTTTCTCTGCATCAACATACAGAAAAGTGATCCCCTCATAATCCTTGCTCAACCTCTTCATTTTTGGCTTCATTATCCTACAGTTGCCACACCAAGTAGCACCATATTGAACCACCACTTTTTCGTTGTCCTTAATGACTTGTCCTAAATTATCTGATTCTAATTCTTGTAGCATAAAACGTTTGGTTTAATTAAAGCTCAAAGGTAAAAACTATTATTAAATAAATCCAATTGAAAATATCTATGAGCCATAGCTTTTCTTAATAGAGCTCCTTTTGAAGAAAAGGGATAAGCGCCAGAGACAATGCTTGCTGATAATAATCGGACCGACTAATCACTCCATTGGTAAGAATACCTACTGCTCCTCCACTCTCTTTAGAATTGGTTCGATTAAACAATTTGTCACCTGCTTCACCCAGCTCCATTCCATCACTGACCATTTTATTCAAAGCTTCTGGCAAAAAAAACGTTGCTGTCTTCGCTTTCCCGATCGTATTCTCATTATTTAATACGACCATCCATGCGAAGGAGACCATTTGTTCACCGACATTGTCTACACCACCTTCTATTCCTACCCAGAAATCCGCTTCAGGGAAGGCATTTTTAGAGGCAAAAGCCCTGTTGTAGGCACCCGTATAGGTTTCTACATCTCCTTTGGGTTGAGTACTTACCTTAGAATCAATATTCAGTCCCTGAACGATAAAATTTTCATCAAATATGGTAGAAAATGAGTTTTCGGTACTTTTAATTTTTACAGGATTTTTACTTCCGACAATTACTAATTTTTGTCTTTTTTGATCCTGTAAATTTCTTCTTTTAGGGAATGCCATTATGTGAATTAAATTTTGAAATACTTGGTTTAAGACATGTTGTGGTAAACATGGTTTACATCATCATCCTCTTCTATCCGCTCTATCATTTTGTTTATATCGACTTCTTGCTCACTTGTGATTTCAGTAGTAGACATTGGGAAGCGTTGCATTTCTGCACTTATCACATCTACCCCTTTATCTTCAAGGGCTTTTTGCATGTTTCCAAAGTCCTCAAAGGCGGTATAGATAAAAATTTCACCCTCATTTTCATCAATATCATCCAACCCAAAATCAATTAATTCCAGTTCAAGTTCTTCCAAATCATAGTCTGCTTTTAGAAAGCGAAAAACCGCTTTATGTTCAAACATAAAACTAACGGAACCACTAGTACCTAAAGATCCTCCAGCTTTGGTGAAATAATGTCTAACATTAGCCACTGTTCTGTTGATGTTGTCAGTAGAAGTCTCAATGAGCACAGCTATACCATGGGGGCCATATCCCTCATAAACCACTTCTTCATAGTCTTTTTCATCCTTATTGCTGGCTCTGGAAATAGCAGCTTCTATCCTGTCCTTAGGCATGGATGCACCCTTGGCATTCTGAATAATTGTCTTTAGTCTAGTGTTATTCGACGGATCAGGTCCTCCGGCCTTTACGGCCATAACTATTTCCTTGCCCAGACGGGTAAACACCTTGGACATTAGATTCCATCTTTTGAATTTTCTTTCTTTTCTAAATTCAAATGCTCTTCCCATAAGTTTTTATTTTTCTGGATTGTAAAAATAAATAAATTTTTTGATAGGACTAACATCCTAACAAAACTAAGCATGATTAATCTAGTTGCAATGCTTTGGGTATTTGTTGAACTATGGCTCACGATATACGTTTTAATTCTAGGTAATACAACTTCATTTAAAAATTTTTAGTAATGGACCAACCTCTTCCAAACCTCCCCGAATTATCTCTGCCCAGAATCGTAGTAATTGGCGCAGGCTTCGCTGGCCTTAAACTGGCAAGAAAACTAAAAAACAAAGACTATCAAGTGGTCCTGCTGGACAAAAACAACTACCACCAATTTCAACCACTCTTCTATCAGGTGGCTACTGCAGGCCTGGAGCCTAGTGCCATATCCTTTCCTTTGCGAAAAATATTTCACAATACCCCAAATGTAACCTTCCGAATGGCCGAAGCCCAGCGCATCTTTCAAAATGAAAACCGCCTGTATACTGATATTGGCTATATTGATTATGATTACCTGATTCTGGCCATGGGTGCTGACACCAATTATTTTGGCATGAAAAACATTATGAAGAACAGCATTCCTATGAAATCTGTCTCTGAAGCCTTGTTTATCCGAAACAAAATCATCTCTAACTATGAAAGAGCCATCAACATCGCTGATATAGAAAAGAGAAAAGCGCTAATGAATGTAGTGATAGTAGGAGGGGGACCTACAGGTGTGGAATTAGCGGGGGCAATGGCAGAACTTAGAAATGAGGTTTTTCCAAAGGACTATCCTCAGCTCAATTTTAAAAACATGAAGGTGGTGTTGATAGAAGCTGGTCCCTCTCTTCTTGCAGGTATGTCTGCTACTTCAGGTCAAAAAGCAAAAGAATATTTGGATAGTCTAAAAGTAGAGGTGATGCTGCAAACTGCAGTGGAAGATTATGACGGCCTGAATGTAATTATCAAGGGTGAAAAGCGCATTCAAACCAACACCTTACTTTGGGCGGCCGGTATTACACCCAACGGCATCCCAGGCCTTCTGGATGCTCAAAAGTTCAAAAATGGTCGATTACTTGTAAATGAACACAATCTAGTTCATGACAGTAAAAATATATATGCTTTGGGAGATCTTTGTTTGCAACAAATGCCGGACTATCCAAAAGGTCACCCACAAGTAGCCCAAGTTGCAATTCAACAAGCGGATAACCTTGCCAATAACTTCCTTGCCAAACTAAAAGGCAAACCGTCAAAAGCATTTAAGTACAAAAATTTGGGCACTATGGCAACAGTGGGGAGGAAACTAGCAGTAGTAGATTTACCTTTTATTAAACTTCAGGGCATGCTGGCATGGCTAATTTGGCTATTTGTTCACTTAATGGCTATTCTTGGCGTAAAAAACAAAATTTTTATTTTTCTTGACTGGTCCTGGAATTATCTGGCCTTCGACCCTTCCCTCAGGTTGCTTATTAGACCTACCTATGTAAAACCCAAAGACAGGGAAGAGTTGATAGAGGACAAAAATTAATTCTTTTCATATTTTTAACATTCCTTAACACCTGAACATTAAACTTGTACCGTTACTTTTGGTCTAACAGCTATAAAAACCAAAAAAAGTAACAAATATGAAAAAGTTAATAATGATTTGTGCACTGGTAGTAGCTACCGTAGTGCACGTACAAGCACAAAGGCAAGGCGACAGAGAAATTAATCCTGAGAAAATGGCTGAAAAGATGACCCAAAGGATGGATGAGAAACTAGACCTGACCGAGGCACAGGAGAAACAAATCAACGCATTATTTTTGGAGCAAGCCAATAATCGAAAAGAAACCCAAAAAGAGAGAGGTGAAGAAATGAAAGCTGCAAGAGAAGCTCACAAACAAAAACTAGCGGCCATCCTTACTCCTGAACAAAAGGAAAAATGGGAAGCGGAAAGAAAAGAAGGTCGTCATCAAATGCGTAAAAAAAGAGGGGGAGGACAAGGAAATGGTGCATAATAGCTCTTAAAGAGAAAACATGCCAGGGTTTATAACCTCATATATTTAAACACAAATAAATAAGAAGCCAATGTTCTACCCAGATTATGCAATAGTTATTATTGTATGATTCGGGATAAGAACAATTGGCTTTTTTTATGGCTTCTCTTATTTTCCTGTATTTTTGCCTCATCTATGAAACAGGCCATCATTGTTTTTCAAAAATTTCCAGCGCCCGGAAAAGTAAAAACCAGACTTGCTGCTACTATCGGCAATGAGAAAGCCGCTTATATATATACTTTCCTGTTAAATTACACCCATCAGTTATTGACAAGGACAACAGCCGAAATATTGGTCTTTCATGAAGGTCCTATAAATAAAGAGGAATACCCTAGTGCAAATTATTGGTTCTACCCACAGGAGGGCGATGGTCTGGGAGAAAAAATGTACAATGCATTTGAAAAGGCCTTCAAAGAAAATTATGACCGGGTTTTAATTATAGGTACAGATTGTCAGGAGCTTCAGACAAGCCATATTGAGGAAGCCCTAAGAAGCTTGGACAAGAATGATCTGGTCTTAGGTCCAGCCAATGATGGAGGATACTACTTGATAGGGCTAAATAAAAACGACAGCCGATTGTTTAAAAATATCCAATGGAGCACCCACTCGGTATTGGCTGAAACCATGGCTATTGCCAAAGAAATTCAACTCAAAGTACATCTTTTGGAAAGTCTAAATGATATTGATGAATATAAAGATCTCACTGAAAATCTAAAAAAGCTTGTTTCAAAGATTCAATCCTATTAAAAGCCATACAGAAAAAAATGCACCCGCTATTAGTAAATATAAAGGACAAACAACTGGTAGGTAAAAGTTGTCGGATGAGTATGGTTAATAATCGGACAGCTGAGCTTTGGAAGAGTTTTATGGCGGTTAGATCCACTATTCCTAGCCAGCCATTTCAGGAATTGATCGCTTTGCAGGTATATGGTGCCACCTACTTTACTTCCTTTGATGCAAAAAAAGAGTTTGACCAATGGGCTTGTATTGAAGTAGAAAATTTGAAAGAGAATCCACATGAAATGCAACCTTTTCTTTTACCGGGTGGCTTATTTGCTGTCTTTAATTATAAAGGGCCAAGTAAAGACCATCGCATTTTTGAATACATCTACGGTACTTGGGTTCCGCAATCCAAATTCCAACTGGATGAGCGGCCGAACTTTCAGGTTATGGGTAAAAAATACAGCAACAACTCCCCTTTTTCAGAGGAGGAAATATGGATTCCCTTGCGCATAAAATAAAGCCATACTACCCTAAAAAATATGACCTATTTATACCTTGTATACGTTTTATTTGTCATTAACGTGGTTGTAGGGTTCAAAACCTATTTTAAGGTAAATCGCATTTTGAAGGAGCACAAGTTTACCATTAAGAAACAAAGCATCACACTACAATATACCGTCAAGGAACTCAGTCAACTATTTGAACAATCAGACTCAGAAGAATTAAACCTTAAAATTCATAAAATCATCCGATTGACCAAATACAATTATTGGCTGGGTAGAATTTTCTTTTTACTATTTGTGGGGATAGTTATCTACCTCGTTTTGGGATATTAACATTATGGATGTTTTAACCCGGATTATGAAAGGGTTCGTAGTGCCTGTCTCGACTTCAATCGGGAAGTGATTCCATCACGTAATAGAAGATCCATGCACATTTCGGGTTTAAGATTTTCGGCATATTTAAGTCCTTCATAAGTACCATATAATCCTAAAGATGTGCCACCTTCTACCAATCAAATCAGTTGTGTTTTTTTCTTATTCTTTTTCTTCGGCTTCTTCATCTTATTGATCCAAATCAGGGTGCCCGTCACTGGTAAACTGGTAGCTATCAAACAGGAAATAAAGTAAAGCAGCTTCGAAAATGAACCATATACGTCTCCTAGGTGCAAGGCTTTTATAGATCCAGAAACCCGTTCATTGAATGGTTTTTCTCTAAAAACATCAGCCTCCAGCACCTTTGCGGTTGCCACATCAAGAACCAATTTGTCAGAGGCCGCTGAGGCAAAAAATCCTGCCCGTTTCTTATTAATATTGATTTTGGCATCTCCATCCTTAGGCAAGCTGACCGTGTAATCTCCTATATAATCTAGGGTTTGATCGACACTATGCAAGTAATCCTCAAGAGGCAACATTTCTATTTTGGCAAGGTCTTTATCCGTAGCATTTTTTCCCTCCCCAGCAGTTGGATTTGGGCCCTTTACACTTCTCTCCTCGTAGGTACCCAAGGATTTTTTCAAACCCTCTCTGTACCAGGTAAAAGAAAAGTAAGGACCAGTCACTCCCATTAAAAACAGTATGATAGCAGAATAAAAAGCTAGAGAATTGTGAAGGTCATGATTGATCCGCTTCCAATTGCTACTAAATTCAATCTTTAACCCTTGGCGCCAATACCTTGCTTTGCGAGGCACCCAGATTATCAAGCCAGTCAAAACGCCGATGGTGAAAAGAATGGTACATGCCCCAGTGATATAACTACCGAACTTTCTATTTTGCAAGCCCTCAAAAATGGGTTCTTCGATTTTATCCAGCAATAACCAACGATGCAAGCTAAACACGTAACCCATAAAAGTGGCTGCCGAATTTTCTTCCTTGCTATTCCCTAACAAATCTCCCGTATAGGGATTGAGAAAATAAGTGGTCCCAAAGCGGCTTTTGTCCCCTTCTTGCTTTGCCGTTACCTGAAAACTCCTGTTTTCATCAGCAGAAATTTTTATAGTCGTGATATTCCCATCAATTAACTTTCTACTACTATCGAGCAATTCATCAGAAGATAGCCGTGGTTTGCCCTCACTGTTGCTTACTTTATAAAGATGTGCCGCATTCCACTCGCGTATTTCCGTGTTGTAAACATATAGGGTACCAGTCAAGCAGACCACCAACAATACTATCCCACTTATCAATCCTGCCCACAGGTGTATATCGTTAAAGAACTTCCTGGTTTTGGCCCATGTTTTAGATTTATTCTGCTTTGTCATATACTCGGTTGAATTGATTTATAAACAACAATAGGAAGCAACCTATTCAGGTTATTTCCATGCTCAAATATTTATAGTATTGGTTTACGCGAGATTGTCTTAGAAACGGTCAACACACCGCATTTCCACTTGCTCATTATTGATTTCTGTTTCTGGGAACATTAATCCCCTAGAAATACGGGAATTACCCGTAGTAATAGTAAATATCTTTTCATGTGCAATTGACTTAAACGTTATTTAGATTAAATCTAAGAAAGGTTTAATGAGGTGCTAAGATAAAAAAACCTTTAAATTGTAGGTAAAAAATTGGGAAATTATTTTGAGGGATAAAGGAATAACTAATAAAGAGCACTTTAGAACACTCTTGAATGATTAGAAAATACCCATATTGATAATAGTAGTTTTCTTTGATACCATCATATATCAGGTTTTACCGGCCTTCAAAGGTTATGGTTTTTAGAGAAGGATGGAGGGCGTTAAGAAAATGAGGTAACTCTTAGAAAGAGATGAAAAATCACGGAGACCTTTACTTCCCTTGTTTACATGCACTTGACACATTTCTCAGCTGTTTTAAAAAAACTGCTGCAAAACACCAAAGAAATTAAGCCAATTGGAAACTATCCCAATTGGAAATTGATAAAGAATAACACCAAACTATCCGTAGCTTTTCCATCAATATAAAGGGGTACCCAATCGTTTGGCATCAAAGAAACTACCCTTAACGCCTCAGCATCTAGGGCCTTATCTCCTGCTTTCGGAATAAATGGACGCTCCATTTTTCCTTCTTTGGTAATGGTTACCATCACCCCTATTGTACCTGTAACACCTTTTGCCCTTGCCGCGTGTGGATATTGTACATTATTGGCCAGGAAATAAAAAAACTTAGCATCGCCACCTAGCAAAACCGGCATAGCCCCTGTTTCAACAGCTACCAGTTCTTGGTCCTTTAGAATATAAACGGCCTTAACTGATTTGAAATCTTGTAGGTATTCAAAGGATTTTGTGGAAAAATTATATTGTTGAATTAAAGCATTCTCAGCATCAAAAAAATCCCAGGTACCTGACTTATTCCCTTGACTATATTGTCCTTTAGCCCTTGATCCCAAATTTCCTTTGTATTGAATTTCAGCAGCTCCTTCTTTTATTTGTTCCCCTTTTAGCACATGATAAGTAAAAACCTTGTTGGGATTTTTACTGTTCTCTTTAATCTTTTTGAGCGATTGAGAACTGGCTGGAAAAAATGAAATGCCACATAAAATAATAGTAATAAAGGCTCTAACCATTTTATTAAATCAGTATTTTATCGGGTTAAAGCTATTCATATTATCGAAAATTAGGAAGAAAAAGCTGAAATTCTATTGAAATTTTAGACAGAATATTGAAATAGGAAAACCTAGTTCGAGTAAGATGCAGAAATTATACAAAACCGTAAAAAGAATATGGTTATAAATGTTTAGGTATAATTTACAGGATTCTGATATGTTTTTTGAGGAATATCAATAAGCTGAAGACACCCTTTATGAAAAATTGCTGCCTTATCAGCGAAAAGCAAGGCACCCATCTTATCGCTTGTGTCAAACACGGTTGTAATTCCTATACTTTTTATTATCTCTCGAATTTCAACAATAAATTGGTGTTTTTCATTGGCCTCAAACCGTTAAAAGGTTCCCTCAAAAGTAAAAGGGATGACTTAGGAGCTATTGCCAGCGCCAATGCTATCCGAAACTGGCTCGCAAACTTTCAGGAAGACATATGGGTCTTTGGCTGTTGGTACCAAAATACCTTAGGTTAGCCTGTTGAGATTTATACAAGGAATATTTGGAGGCGATAAAGAACCAATTGTCGACCCTAGTATTATTCATCCATGGATGGTCAATTTGACCCTTAAAACGATTGGAAATCAGCTTTCAAAGTTAGCAAGACTAATTAACCTTTCACAAGTCTTAGCATTCGTATTAACACAAAATTTTAAAACTTTTATACTTATGTGGATTTAATCTAAATAAAATTTTATTGTTTGGGCGATAATTTTATCTTTACGTTAATTTAAAATTAATCTAAATAAAAATTAAATGACTAGAGGATTATTAATTTTTGCCTTTCTACTTATAAGTGGAATATGCAATGCACAAAATGCTAAAATTACTGGTAGTGTCAATAGTTCATTAGATGCCCCTTTGCCCTATATTAATGTTGTTTTAGAAGGTACTTCATACGCAAGTATCACCGATGAGAATGGTGAATTTACAATTGAAAAAGTACCAATAGGTAGTTACTCCATAATAGCTTCCTCACTAGGTTATGGTAAGCAAACAAAAAGTATTAAAGTCAAACCAAACCAAGAAAATAAAATATTATTTGTTTTAACTGAGGCATCTATAGAATTACAGTCCGTGGAAATTATAGGTAGAAGAGCGGTAACTTATAATAATGAGGTGTCATTTGGTGCTACTAAAACGGCTACCCCTATTAAGGACATACCCCAAGCTATTAGTTATGTCACCAAGGAAGTGATGGCAGACCGACAGGCCTACAGGGTCAATGATGTAGTAAAAAATATTAGTGGAATTAATCAGTTCTCCTACTACAATGATTATACGATTCGGGGTTTTCGTTCCCAACAAGAATTGGTTAACGGTTTAAGGGTTATAGGTTTATTCGGGCCACAGGTACTTACAGCAAATTTGGAAAGAGTTGAAGTAATTAAAGGGCCTGCATCAGCCATTTTTGGCAATTCTTCTCCTGGTGGCACTATGAATAGGGTAACTAAAAAGCCATTGGATGTGGAAAGAAAAGCGATAACTTTTACTACAGGTAGTTTCAACACACTTCGCTCTACGCTAGACTTCACAGGTCCACTAAATGAAGAAAATACCTTGCTCTATCGATTAAACATGGCTTACGAAGATTCGAATGATTTTAGGGATTTACAAGAGTTTAAATCCTTTATGGTAGCTCCATCTATTTCATTTTTACCAACAGATAAAACACGAATTAATTTTGATTTGGTAATTACAAACTTTGACGGTAAGTTGGACAGGGGCCAGCCGATTTTTGGAGCTTCCGCTGGGGCAAACCTCAACTCCACGCCTATTTCATTTGCCATAGGTGCTGCTAATGACTATCATAAATCCAATGTAGGTTACAGTACATTGTCTATCAATCACCAGTTTTCCAAAGACTTTTCGTTCAATACATCCTACATGCGTTATGCCTACAATGAGGACCTGTTTGAACATCGAACGTCAAATCGGTTTGCTGTAGATAGTCTAGGCAATGAAATTCCGACGCTAATGGGAATGCGAATTTCTGCCAGAGAGCAAAAGCAGGTCAATGATAATGTAAGTTCTTATTTCGTTTGGAACACCAAAACAGATCAAATCGAGCACAAAATACTTTTCGGATTTGATTATATCCAAAGTGTAAGACCAGTAGGTGGAGGATCCATTTTTACAAGTAGTGGGGCTATTTATAGAACGTTAGATGGAAATCTGGCTAATTATGATCCATCAAATGCACAAAATTACATTTTTGAAAATGGTTTACCTAAGCCAAATATCCCACATTTTAATTTAGAAGACCCTACTTTTACGCTTGCCTATCCCAGTGACTATATCCTTGGTCGGGGTGAGTTGGCTCCCACTAGATTTTACACACAAGGTATTTATATTCAAGACCAAATCAAGTGGAAAAAGTTACAGGTATTGCTAGGTTTAAGGCAGGAGTTTTATACTGATGTGATCAATTATAAAAAGAATGATGAGGTTATCAGAGAACAAAAGAAGTTTTTACCTCGTCTAGGATTAGTCTATACCTTGAGTAATGCCATCAACCTTTATGCAACATATACTGAAAGCTTCCAGCCCCAAAACCCTATTGATTTGGTAGAAACAGTAGGTGGACCATTTGACCCTATGCAAGGTCAAATGCTTGAGGGTGGCGCCAAAGGCACTTTTTTCAATGATAGGTTATCGGCAAATTTAGCTATATATAATATTGAAAATCAGAACATACTGATTACTGATCCGGATACCGGACTATTAGTTCAGCGAGGAGCAGAACGTGCGCAAGGAGGTGAATTAGATATAAATGGCAGAATAGGTGCTAACCTGAGCCTGACAGTCAATTATGCCTACAATAACGCAACCATTGTGGAAGATGATAATGAAGATTTAATTGGGGAAAGGAAAGAAAATGCCCCATTACACTCTGGCGGATTTTTCGCAAATTATGCATTTGATGGCTGGCTGACTGGGGTAAATTTCAACGCAGGGGCAAATTTTGTTTCTGAAAGAAATACTTTTGAACAAGCACTTCAATTACCCGCTTACACCATATTTGATGCTGGCGTTGCCTATAAGATAAATAAGGTAAAAATCGCATTTACATTAAACAATGTCTGGAACAAAACACATTGGGTAGGAGGTTACAGTTTTGTAAGGCTTTTTCCTGGAACGCCAAGGAACTTCTTGTTAAGCATTGGTTATACGTTTTAAATATTTTGTATGAAACTGAATAAAAAAGCATTTTTTCAGATTCACAGTTGGATTGGAATCAAGTTAAGCATACTGTTTTTTATAGTATGCTTTTCTGGTACATTAGCCACCTTAAGTCATGAAATGGACTGGCTATTTATTCCTGAAATTAGAGCAAATGTGGATAATTTTGATGTTACACATCAGCAAAAGATAAAAAATGTTAGAAATGCTTTTCCCAATGGAACCATTACTTCCTGGTCGGCAACTGACGAATCCTACCTTTGCGACATTGTGAATGTTATAATTGATGATCAAAGGTACTATGTATTTGTCAACCCTTATAGTGGCGAAGTACAAGGAAAAGTTACACTTACCTTTCAGCGATTCTTTCGTGACCTTCATTATTACCTTTTTATTCCTTTCCAGGTGGGGCACTTTACGGTTTTGTTTTTTGGGTTTATGCTTTTCATATCCTTGACAACAGCCCTCTTATTCTATAAAAAATGGTGGAAAAAATTGTTTCAACTTAAATCAGGAAATGGAACCCTACTTTTGTACCGCAGTATTCATCGACTCGTAGGTTTATGGTCAATACCTTTTACTATATTGTTTTCTGTCACGGGAATTTGGTATTTCCTGGAAAGAACCAATGTAGGAAACATTGGAAAGATAAGTAATCCTGAATCACCCAAACTGGAAAATATTATACAATCCAATGATTCCATTCCTAAAACTAGCATTCTTGATTTTGATAAAATAGTAAGCCAATCTCAACAAGCTATTCCAGGCTTACATGTAATGACTATTTCTCCTCCACAGGGAAAATCTTCGGTCGTATACGTAACAGGACAAAGCAATGTGCCACTAGTAAGGAATAGGGCAAATAGGGTTTATATTGACACCAGTAATTACAAAGTAATTAAGGCACAAAATGCAGAGGACGTACCCACAATTATGTACATAAACGATATAGCAGATCCACTTCATTTTGGTTATTGGGGAGGTTTGACGACTAAAATAGTGTGGTTTTTTGGTGGACTTGGCATCTCTATTCTTGTACTTACTGGCGTTGGGATTTCACTGAAAAGAGAGGCTAAAAAATTGGCTAGCGTTTCGAAATTAGGCATTTGGAGATTTATTAATTGGGGAATTGCAGCTGGCATGGTTGGGTACATGTACCATACCTTATATTTCAGATACGATGTATCGGTGAAAATTATGTCCATTGTCGCTCTTGGTTTAGGTCTGTTTTTATTCTTAAACTGGTACCTGTTTGTTTACCAAATTAACAAAAGGAAAAGTTCAATAAAGAAGCCTTAAAATGGAAATTGAAAGTTATTTACTTTAGTATTAATAAACCAAAGGCTAAATATGACGATACAACAACTGGAATACATATTGGCTGTAGAGAAGTTTCGACATTTTGGAAATGCTGCAGCATCCTGTTTTGTCACCCAGCCTACCCTAAGTGCTCAGGTGAGCAAGTTGGAAAGGGAATTGGGTATCATTTTATTTGACAGGGCCAAAATGCCTGTCATTCCCACAGAAATTGGAGAAAGGGTCGTTGTTCAGGCAAAAAGAGTAGTTGCAGAGAGCAAGGGCATTTTTGAACTGGTGGCGGAACTCAAAGGAGAAGTTGGTGGAACAATTAAAATAGGGATTATTCCTACCCTAGCCCCTTATCTATTGCCACTATTTATTCGAAATTTTATTGAAAGGTATCCAAATGTACTTCTGGAAGTACAGGAAATGGTTACTGAAGACATCATAAGTCGACTTAAGAATGATGAACTTGATTTGGGTTTGGTAGTGAGTCCCCTTCACGAGAACGGAATTGTAGAAAAGCCAATTTTTTATGAGAAATTTTATGTCTATCTATCCAATGGTCACCCACTTTTGAATGAGGCGGAAATACCTGTAGAAAATCTTCCTGCAGAAGATTTGTGGATTTTGCAGCAAGGCCATTGTTTCCGAAATCAAGTGCTCAACCTATGTGACAAAAGTAAATTTCAACGCAAGAATTTTCACTATGAAAGTGGCTCCCTGGAGGGGCTAAAAAACATGGTGGACCGCTATACTGGTATTACATTACTTCCGGAACTTGCTACAGAAAACCTTTCAGAAGAAGAAAAAAACAGGCTCAGGCCCTTTTTAGGAGATCCTCCTGTAAGAGAGATAAGCCTAATTCGTACCCGTAGCTTTTTGAAACAAAAACTGGTGACTTTGCTTTTCGAAGAAATTCAATCTGCTATCCCTCCTCACATGCATTCCAATAAGAAAGGGCGGCTGGTAAATTTTAAATTATAAGGCAAGTTTCTTTAAAATGTCTTAATTTTACGCTTCAACTCGGATAATCCCAGATTATGCAATTGGGTTTCAAGATATGGCTCATGAATTGCAAGCTGGTACTTTAAAATTAAGTCCTATGGAGATTGAGGTAAGGCACCACTAGGGTGAAATAAGAAATGATAACAATTGACTGATTTTGAATTGGTCTCAGCAGCTGATAAATTGCCTATTACGGGTTCATTAAAAAGAAAATAAAGCGTCATGGAATTGAAAAAATACATTGAATCCAACTCGAAAAGATTTTTGGATGAGTTATTGGACTTGCTACGTATCCCCTCCGTTAGTGCTGACCCAGCCTACGAAAAGGATGTTTTTAAGGCAGCAGAATATGTGAAAAGTAGTCTTGAAGCAGCTGGTGTGGATCACGCTGAAATTTGTAGCACTGCCGGTTTCCCAATAGTTTATGGGGAAAAGGTGATAGATCCTGCTGCCCCTACGGTGCTGGTTTACGGACACTATGATGTGCAGCCTGCAGATCCCCTTGACTTGTGGGATTCTCCACCATTCGATCCAGTGATCAAAAAAACTAGCAGTCATCCCAACGGAGCCATTTTTGCTAGAGGTTCGGCAGATGACAAAGGGCAATTCTATATGCACGTCAAGGCTTTTGAAGCCATGTTAGCCAATGGGCAGCTTAATTGTAATGTTAAATTTATGATTGAAGGGGAAGAGGAAGTAGGATCTGGAAACCTGGATATTTTTGTGCGTGACAATCACGAAAAACTAAAGGCTGATGTCGTATTAATTTCTGATACCTCCATGATTTCATTGGAGCATCCATCCGTAACGGTAGGCCTTCGAGGACTTGCTTATATGCAGGTAGAAGTCACTGGTCCCAAAATGGATTTGCACAGTGGTACTTTTGGTGGCGGAGTGGCCAATCCTATCAATGTCCTTTGCAAAATGATCAGCTCTCTTCACGATGAAAACAACCACATCACCATCCCTGGGTTTTACGATGATGTAGAAGAATATGGTAAGGAATATCGCCAACAATTGAATAAAGCTCCATTTGATGAAGGAGATTACAAGCAAAAACTAGACGTCAAAGAAACTTATGGTGAAAAGGGCTACACCACCATCGAAAGAGTAGGCATCCGTCCTACCCTGGACGTAAATGGTATTTGGGGTGGCTATATAGGCGAAGGAGCTAAAACGGTTCTTCCTTCCAAAGCCCATGCAAAGATATCAATGCGCTTGGTACCCAATCAGGACCATAAGGCCATTGCCAAACTTTTTGAAGAGCACTTTAAAAGTATTGCTCCACCTGCCGTAAAAGTAAAAGTGGTGCCCCACCATGGTGGACAGGCTGCAGTGATTCCTACTGATTCGATTGGTTATAAGGCAGCTGAGGCGGCCATAGATGAGGCGTTTGGCAAAAAAGCCATTCCAACAAGAGAAGGAGGGTCTATACCCATTACTGCTTTGTTCCAACAGGTTTTGGGCTTAGATCCCATTTTGCTCGGTTTTGGACTAGACACAGACGCCATCCACTCACCCAATGAGCACTATGGTGTAGACAATTATTTCAAAGGCATCGAAACCATCGCTTTGTTTTTCAAACATTATCATCGCCTTTCAGAAAAAGATTAAGGACAAGTTGTAAAAGTGAGGGGACAATACGGAACTTATCATTGCCTTTTTAAATTAATATGAGGTGTGAATCCTTAATGGATATAAAAAATCGGTAATGAATTACAATAAGGTATTATATTTAGCAGTTTCCTTCCTTTTCTTAAGCCTGCCATTAAGTGCTCAGGTAATCTCCCCACCAAAATGGGACATTCAACTTGACCAGAAAGATCCAAAGGTGGGAGAGGAAGTTACGCTTGTTTTAAAGGCTACCATCCCTACCACCTGGTACATTTATTCCAACGAATTCGATCCGGATCTTGGCCCTTTATTGACGGAAATCAACCTTGAAGAGGCTGAGGGAATCAGCCTTGAAGGAGGGCTGGAAGCCATCGGCTCAAAGAAGAAGTTTGACGAAATTTGGGAGGGAGACATTACCTATTTCGAAAAAGAAGGTGAATTTCATCAAAAGCTGTTAATCACCGAAGAGAATGCGATAATTAAAGGTACCCTGGAATACCAAATGTGTTCTGATGTTACCAACCAATGCCTTAATTATCAGGAAGATTTCACGATCAAATTAGGCAGTCCGGTATCCAGCAAGGCGCTAGATGCTCCTGTTGTGGAAAAAATCACATTGGAGCAACCTGAAGAGTCCTTGATAGGCTTTATGTTCATTGCCTTTCTGGCTGGTTTAGCGGCATTATTGACTCCCTGTGTTTTTCCAATGATACCCATGACGGTTACCTTCTTTACTGGAAGAGGTAAAACCAAAATGGAAGGTTACAGAAATGCCTTTATTTATGGTTTTTCTATTATCGCTATTTATACCATTGCAGGCACTGTCTTAGCCGCTGTTCAAGGGCCTGAGTTTGCCAATTGGCTATCTACCCACTGGGTGCCGAATGTATTTTTCTTTGCTGTTTTTATCTTCTTTGCATTGGCCTTTCTAGGCTTGTTTGAAATTACCCTTCCTGCGGGATTGGTCAATAAAATGGATGCTAAGGCTGACAAGGGTGGCATGCTGGGCATTTTCTTTATGGCATTTACCTTGGTTCTGGTTTCATTTTCGTGTACTGGTCCTATCGTAGGATCAATATTAATTAGTTCTGCTGGCGGGGCCCTCATCAAACCAATTTTAGGTATGCTGGCTTTTTCAATGGCCTTTGCCTTGCCATTTACACTATTTGCCATTTTCCCTGGCTGGCTCAGTTCTTTGCCTAAATCAGGTGGCTGGCTAAACTCAGTAAAAGTGGTTCTTGGATTTTTGGAACTTGCCCTTGCCTTCAAATTCCTAAGCATTGCCGATCAGGTATACCATTGGGGTATTCTTGACAGGGACATTTACCTGGCCATCTGGATTGTGATCTTTACCATGATGGGCCTGTACCTGTTGGGTAAAATTAGGTTACCACATGACAGTCCAATGGAATACCTCGGTGTTCCAAGACTAATGCTGGCCATCGCTACCTTCGTATTGGTCATTTATATGATTCCCGGAATGTGGGGAGCACCTTTAAAAGGCCTCAGTGGTTATTTACCACCCCTTTCTTCACATGATTTTGACTTGACCAAAATCAGCCGGCAAACCACCGACAACGAACTGGATGAGGCACCCAAATACGCTGATTTCCTTCATTTTCCTCATGGAATTCAAGGTTATTTTGACTACGATCAGGCACTCAGGGCAGCTAAAAGACAAAACAAACCGTTGTTTATCGACTTTACGGGACATGGATGCGTCAATTGTCGTGAAATGGAAGCTCGGGTATGGTCAGATTCCAGGGTACTTAAGCGCCTGAAGGAAGATTTCATAATTGTGGCCCTTTATATAGACGAAAGGCACACTTTACCTGAGGCCCAATGGTACACCTCCACTTATGACAATAAGGTCAAGAAAACCATTGGCAAGCAGAATGCAGATTTTCAAATTACCCGCTTCGATAACAATGCGCAGCCTTACTATGTAATTTTAGATCAACAGGAAGACCCACTCATAAATCCCATTGCTTACGAAACGGATATCCAGAAATTCATTGACTTTCTGGATGCTGCCAGCAAGGAATTTCAACGAAGAGCCAATCGAAAATAGTGTATAAACTTTAAAGAGTTAGGTGGAATTAGGCAATTATCAACCCATTTTCTGGATCTTTTTCACCCTTAATAAACCCAAAGTTTAATTCTATTGGTATTTTCTAACAATAGCCTGTATTTTTGGTTAGCAAAACGAACAATTAATTAAAGCATGAATATAAGCAAATCCAAAACAGGCATTTTGTTGGTCAACTTGGGAACTCCTGATAGCCCTGAAACGGCCGATGTGAGAAAGTACCTCAGAGAATTTTTGATGGATGAAAGGGTGCTGGACGTCCCCTTCCTATTAAGGTGGATATTGGTCAATTTCATTATCGCCCCTTTCAGGTCCCCGAAGTCGGCCAAGGAATACCGCAAACTATGGACTGATAGAGGTTCTCCTTTGCTCTTTCACACCCAAGACCTTAAGGACAAGCTGGTTCCATTGCTTGACAAAGAAAAATATCAGGTAGAAATAGCCATGAGGTACCAATCTCCAAGTATGGAGGACGGGCTCAAAGCATTAAACAAAGCCAACGTAAAGGAAATAGTAGTTTTACCACTTTTTCCGCAATACGCCTCTGCCAGTAGTGGGTCTGTGATTGACAAAGTCATGGAACTAGCCAGAGAATGGCAAATAATTCCTGGAATTAGGACCATTAGTAATTTTGTAGACCATCCTTTGTTTCTCGAGGCTTGGGCGGAATTGGGAAGAAAACTGATGGCTGAAGGGGATTATGATCGGTATCTCTTTTCTTATCATGGCCTTCCTGAAAGACACATTCTCAAAGGTTCAGTAGATGGATATTGTCAGCTAAATGGAAAATGCTGTGCGACTTACCATAAGAAGAACCAGTATTGTTACCGGGCACAAAGCTTTCATACAACGCGTTTGATTTCGGAAAAGCTTCAGTTACCTAAGGAGAAAGTGCTCACTTCCTTCCAATCCAGGTTGGGTAAGGATCCATGGATCAAACCTTATACCGATGAGGTTATTAAAGAAATGGCAGCCGATGGAGTGAAAAAGGTAATGGTTTTCTCACCTGCCTTTGTGGCCGACTGTTTGGAAACCACCGTGGAGGTAGGCCAAGAATACAGAGACCTCTTTTTGGAATTGGGTGGTGAGAAATGGGATTTGGTGCCAAGCTTGAATTCAGCAGATACCTGGGTCAATTGTGTGAAAGACCTTGTTACCTCGGAAAAATAAAATCATATAAACCCTGGAAGGATTAAGTCAATAATTCCAGGGCCATTTTTTTATAGGCATCCAGTTTGGGAACAGGCACACCTGTTTCTTTAGCTCTTTCGTCCCATTCGCGCATTTTGAGGATGAGTTTGTGCTGCGGGTCGGCCTCAAAGGCCTTTGCTTCCTCAGCTGTCATTACTCCTCCTTGAAATGTCAGGGTTTTTTTACTTGCTTCAGATAATTTTTTAAAATAGCCAGGATTTTTAAAAGTAAGGTACCGCTTGGCCTCTACATGACTCTCTACCAATCGGGCTACTATTTCAGGAAAACCCAGCTCGCGGAGGTAATCTGCGCCCAGTTTTTCATGATCCATAACCCCATAACCTGCCATTTGCTCTAATTCCTCTCTTTGGGAAAATAAATGGCCAAGATCATGAAAAAATGCAGCCAAAATCACCTCACTTCCATATCCCTCTTCGGCTGCCATCTGGGCTGCCTGGCTCATATGCTCGATCTGAGAGACGGGTTCTCCTATATAATCTGCATTTCCATAAGATTCGTACAAGGCAAAAACTTCATTAATCTTGTTTTCAGGAGTACGTTCGGACATGGTCTTTTTATTTAAGATGGAAATTAAAAACAATCTTTTACTAATTACAATTTTGGGAGTAAAAAATTTTAACCTAAATCTAATCCACTCTGGTTTTAAATTAACAATATTTTTGATTATTTTGAAATGCTGAAACTGCAATATGTCCTAAAGAACAATAAAAATATGAAAACCCCAATCAAATTGGCTGTCTTTGATATGGCTGGAACTACTATAAACAATGATACTGTGGAAGACGCATTGGAAGTTTTTGAAGCATTGCAACAGCTGGGAATAAAGATAGGGCTTACTACCAATCTGGATCGGGACACAGGAAACCTACTTTTAGAGCGCGTTGGATGGAAGGAACATCCACTTATTGATATTACCGTATGCAGTGACGAAGTTTCTAAAGGCAGACCCAATCCAGACATGATCTTGCAAATGATGGCTGCTTTAGGAATCGGCAGTCCATCGGAGATAATTAAAATCGGTGATACAGTCGCCGATATACTGGAAGGCCACCAATCGGGCTGTCTGATGAGTATTGGCATTACTAGCCCAAGTTTTAGTTACGATGAATTATTGACCGCCCAACCTACCTATATCCTAAATTCTCTTTCCGAAATCATCCCAATTGTAGAAAGAGAACTTATAAAAATTCCTGAATAAAATTCATGATCCATTTCCCCTCCCTTTCCAAAAGGCTATCGGAAGCAAACCCGTTGCTTATGAGCACTTTTGTAGCTGTCATGGCTTTTTTGACCTATAGCAGCATGTATGCTTTTCGAAAACCATTTGCCGCAGCCACCTTTGCCGGAGAAGAATGGTGGGGTATTGACATTAAAGTCTGGTTAATTCTTATGCAGACCTTCGGTTACATGGCCAGTAAGTTTTATGGTATCAAATTGATTGCAGAGTTGAGTGGTAAAAAACGAGGCCTGTTGATCCTGTCACTTGTTGGGTTTTCTTGGATTTCCTTGCTTGGGTTTGCTTTATTACCTGCACCCTTTAATATCTTTTGTTTTCTGTTAAACGGCTTTCCACTTGGGCTGATTTGGGGCTTGGTTTTTCATTACCTTGAAGGGCGTAAATTTACCGAAATGATGGGCAGTATACTGGCTATCAGTTTTGTTTTTTCTTCGGGTTTTGTAAAGTCTATTGGCAGGTATTTATTAGTGGACTGGGCGATTGATCCTTATTGGATGCCCTTTGTGACAGGCGCCTTTTTTATTCCTCTTCTGATCACAGCGGTGTTTTTTTTGGACCATACCCCTCCTCCAAGTGAAGGAGATATAGCCCTTAAAACGCAGCGGAAATCCATGAACAAATCCGAACGCAAGGCCTTCTTTCGGAATTTTAGATTCGGTATCGTATTGCTGGTGCTGGTATATATGGCATTGACAGCCTTTCGGGACATAAGGGATAACTTCGTGATAGAAATCTGGAAAGAATTAAAAGTGAGTATAGCCCCTGAACTCCTTACCCAAACTGAAATCCCCATAACTTTGGTTTTGCTACTAATGATGGGCTTGCTGGTTTTAGTCAAAAATAACTTCAAAGCTCTTTTTCTCTATCACTTGATTATTATTTCAGGATTGCTTTTGGCGGTTATTTCCACAATTTTTCTTCAAAACGGGTGGATGAACCCATTCTACTGGACAGTCGCTACCGGCACTGGTATCTACATGGCCTATATCCCATTCAATTGTCTTTTATTTGATCGTCTATTGGCAGCATTCAAATATGTTGGGAATGTAGGCTTTCTGATGTATTTGGTAGATAGCTTCGGCTATTTGGGCTCATGTGGAATCCTTATTTTCAAGCAATTTGGAGCCTGGGAGGCGATGAGCTGGTTTACCTTCTACTCCGAAGGATTGATCCTGGTGATGACAATTGGTGTTGTAGTGATGCTTATCAATGGTTTTTATTTCTACAAAAAGTTGAAACAACATTCACCAATTGTTCCCGTAACCATGCCCATAGGTACCCAGCCAGTTCACTCTTGACCGCTAAAAAAGTAAGTTAGAAACTTTACGACTTTCAAATATCTTTTATTCGTTTTTTAAATAAAAACCAATAGCCGATAGGAAAAATTAGGGCTTTTAGGCGCCAGTCATTTTTTTCATGAAAAGACAGGCGTTTATTTTTGCTAATTTGTCTGTAAAAGAGACTTGCCATTACCAAATGACCCAAGACTAGAAACAACAATACGCTATAGATGATCAGCTCATTCATTTTTTAAACCGGGGGATTATGGGTGGAACAGTTTTTTTGTAATTAACGTAGGTTTCACCATAGATTGATAGCAGCTTTTTCTCCTCAAAATAAATACCGACTGGTAAATAGCACAGCAAAGCCAATAAATGAATCAGTGAGGACAGGTTGGGTACATAGAGGAAATACCCCAAGAAAATAAGGATTGAGCCAGCATATAAAGGGTGTCGCATATACTTGTGCCAACCATCCCTAATCAGTTCTTCATTGTCGCTCAGGTCATCATGAAGACGCCAACCAATAAATCTTCCCGAAGAAATCCCCTTCATGCTTTTGACCGATATAATGGTGCCAAAAGTAGCCAACATAAATCCAAAGTACGTACTGCCATCTGCAGGATTAAATATCCATTGCGGTACAATGGTAGCAGCAAAGACAAACAAGCCAAAGAAAAACAGTGTCGAGTACAAACTATAAGTCAGCCTGTACCATTTGTAACTGCCTTTCATCCAAAGCCTGAATTTTCTTTTTATATTGAGACTTGCCAAAAAGGTATGGCTCGTGTAAAACACAATCCATCCCAGAGCTAAAATGATATATTCCATAAAGTTTCGAATATCCACAATTTGACTGACTAATGAAAAATTTAAACCGATATATTGAGCATACTGCCTTGCAGCCAACTGTTGACGAGCGCGCTATTGATATCGCCTTAGATCAAGCCAAGCATTATTCGTTTAGGGGAGTATGTATTCCTCCATTTTGGGTGAAGAAGGCAAAAAGGTTCTTAGCAGATCTTGACATACAGCTAGTGACAGTGGTGGGTTTCCCCCTAGGCTACTCCATGACCCAGACCAAAGTTTTTGAAGCCAAACAAGCCATTGCAGATGGCGCAGATGAACTGGATGTGGTCTGGTCTATTTCAGCCTTCAAGTCGGGCATGAATTGGCCAAAAATAGAATTGGCTCAACTTGCTAAGGTTTGTCATGATGCTGAAAAATTATTAAAAGTAATCATAGAAACAGCTTATTTGAGTGAAGATGAGTTATTGCTTGCATGTAATATCTGTAAAGATGCAGGGGCTGATTTTGTAAAAACGTCATCTGGTTTTGCTGGAAAGGGAGCACAAACGGATACGATAAAACGTATGCGAGAAATCCTGCCAAGTCAGGTAGGGATAAAAGCAAGTGGAGGCATCAAGACGCTCGAACAGGCATTGGCCATGATAAATGCAGGGGCAGACAGAATCGGCACCAGTAGTGGCCACCTTATAATGGAGGCGTGGTTGGACAAAAACCCTTAATAAAAGCTACTTCTTCTCTTTTTTCTATGGTTACCTGAAGTGGTTTTGGCCTCACCTCTGATTGATTAAAGTAGATTAGGAAAAAGGGGATTACAAAAAATGTCAATAAGATATAGGCAAAACCAATCGTTTTATTATCAGCGGTTTGCCTTCCAAAACTTTTGGCCAATCGGACAGGGATTTCTCTCAATCTTGGAAAAGGAAGAAAGATAAGATTGCCTATCAGGTTAAAAAGAACATGAACAATGGCTACGCTGATAGCCGCCTCTGTTTTATACAAGGCTGCGATTACAGCCGTAATCGTTGTTCCCAGATTAGCACCCATAATAAAAGGGAAAACCTTGCGAAGAGCTACTTTACCCGTAGCTACTGCTGTGACCATTAATGAAGTAGTCACCGTGCTGGATTGCACAGCAGCCGTGAAGAAAACACCATAGGCAAAAGAGCGGTAGGGAAAATTAAAAATGTGCTTTCTCACTTTTTTAAAATTCGGTGTGATCAGTGATTTGTAGGCAAGTGAAGAAAGTATTTTAATAGAGCCTATCATCAAGAGAATTCCTGAAGCCAAGGCGAGTAAGGGCCAGCTTAAAAAGGTGTATAGTTGATAGCTAAGAGACCTGAGAAAAAAACCATTCAAGCCAATTTTTCCAAGGTCAACCGGCTCATCCCAGATGAAGCAATGCGTAAGCCAAGCTGAAAGATGACTTAAAATACCAAAATAGACCTCTAATGGAAGCAGTACAATAACAGTAATGATATTGAAAATATCATGTAGTACTCCGGCAGAAAGTGCCTTTCGGAAAGTTTTCTTTTTCAAGATATATCCAAAAGCAACAAGAGTACTGGTTAAGGTAGTGCCGATATTTGCACCCATTATGACAGGAACAGCCTGTGCGAGGCTAAGGTTTCCCGAAGCCACCAATACCACCACCATGGCGGAAATGGTCGAACTGGACTGGATCAGGGCAGTGGTAAGTAAACCGATAAAGAGTCCTACAAATGGATTACTCGTCGCCGTAAATAATGCATTGGCAGCCTCATTGTTTAATTCAGTAAAGGATATGGTCAAAAAATCAATAGAAAACATGAAAATCAATAGACCTATAATCATAGTAACTATTGTAATCAGGTTTTTAATGTAGGCATTTCCTTCAAGTACTTTGGTCATTCAAACGAGGCTGTAATTTATCCAGGGAATATAAGTGCAAAATACGGGTAGAGTAAAGAGAATAACACGCTTTTTAGATAAAACTTATGTTAATATTAAAAAACAACAACTGGCTCATAAAGAATTGATTAAAAATACCCGTTTAGCCCAATAGGAACTAAAATATTTATATTTTTGAGAAAAAAGAAATAATGAAAGCACTTTACAGGGGTTGACTTTACTATAATTTAAACAGGGACTTAACAATTTGGTAACATTATCCTTAAAATTTCTTGTTTAATTTGCACCCATATTTCAAAGCCAAAACCTACTTATGGCCAAACTAAAAGATCAAAACATTAACCAGGCTACCTTATCAAAGGCGGCCTATTCACTTTTTGATTTCACTAAAAAGGAAAAACCCTTTCTTTTGATTATCTGCATTTTGGTCTCAATTGCTGGTATCATTACGCCTTATACTTACGCTGCCATGTGGTTTGGTTTTTCCTTGGCCGCCTATTCAGCGATCGCCAATGACAGTATCCAAACGATAGGAACTTTTATCGCATCCAATCAAAAACAAAAATGGTATTTCCTATGGCTGTTTATGGGATTGATCTTTGTCGGTACTGTAACCTTTAGCTGGTTTTATTACAATGGAGATGTAAGTTATCAGCGTTTGCGGGTAGATGGGCTTGACCAAGCACCACAAAGCTTTGTTTTTCTACAAATAGCGGCTCCAATAGTATTATTGGTAATGACGCGATTAAGAATGCCTGTCTCTACCACCTTCCTTTTGCTTAATATATTTACCTACAAAGCAGGAACAATCATTGGGGTGATGCAAAAAAGTTTCATTGGGTATTTTGTAGCCTTTTTCCTGGCCATAATCGTCTGGTACGTTTTAGAGAAATTTGTTACCAACTACCTAAAAGGCAAGCCAAGTAAATATTGGTACCCTCTTCAATGGATCATTTCCGGTTGCCTTTGGGCAGTTTGGATCATGCAGGATGCAGCCAATATAGCGGTGTTTCTGCCAAGACAACTGAATGTTTGGGAATTTTCGGCCTTTACCGGCTTTGTATTTTTAGGTCTTGGAGTTCTTTTCTACATGAAAGGTGACAAAATACAAAAAATTGTAAGTGATAAAACTATGGTGACAGACGTACGGGCAGCAACTATTGTAGATCTGGTATACGCTATAATTCTTTTCTACTTCAAAGCATACAGTCAAATGCCAATGAGTACCACCTGGGTGTTTATAGGGCTTCTTGGTGGTAGAGAGCTTTCCATTGCATTGGCAAAATCAAAAAAACTAAAAAAACGAAAGGCAAGATTAGTAAGGGCCTATCGTATGGCATCAAATGACCTTCTTAAAGCAGGTATAGGTTTGATCGTATCACTGATTTTGGCATTGATTATCAATGAAGGTGTAAGGAAAGAAATATTTGCCCTCATTTTTTAATAACGATAAATTGGAATTGTTTTCGGACGAATACTGGATGAATGAGGCCCTAAAGCAAGCAAGAATTGCTGCAGAGGAGGGAGAGATCCCCGTTGGGGCTGTAATAGTGGTTAAAAACAGGATCATTGCCAAAGCTTATAACCAAACGGAAAAATTAACCGATGTAACTGCGCATGCAGAAATATTGGCCATAACGGCAGCCTCAAATGCTCTCGGTGCTAAGTACCTACCCGAATGCAAATTGTACGTTACACTAGAGCCTTGCATCATGTGTGCTGGCGCTTGTTTTTGGGCGCAACTTGGTGAATTACATTATGCTGCATCTGATCCTAAGCGAGGATTTTCCAAGGCAGATATATCTATAATCCACCCTAAAACTAAATTACATAGCGGTTTATTGCAGGAACAATCCAAGGATTTATTGCAAATATTTTTTAAAAATCTAAGAAATTAGAGATTCAAAGGAATAAAAGAACCTTTTTTAAAGTTTAATGGTTAAAGAAATAGGTTTTTAATAGGGACCCACATCCAACAACTTAATAAAATGTTTAACCTAAAATAGAAAAAAATGGCTTTTGAACTACCTAGCTTACCTTATGAAAAAAATGCATTGGAACCGAATATTGATGCAAAAACCATGGAAATACACCATGATAAACATCATAACGCCTATGTAACCAAATTAAACGATGCTATTAAAGGCACTGAATTTGAATCAAAAAGCTTAGAAGAGCTAATGAAGAATGTGTCTTCTGCTCCCGCAGGTGTAAGAAACAATGGAGGAGGACACTTTAATCATTCTCTTTTCTGGACTGTTCTTTCTCCAAATGGAGGAGGTAAACCTAGTGGTGATCTAGCTGCTGCCATTGACAAAAAGTTTGGCTCTTTTGATAAATTTAAAGAAGAATTTTCAAATGCTGCTGCTACTAGATTTGGTTCTGGATGGGCTTGGCTAAGCGTAAGCAATGGTGAATTGGTTGTTAGCTCTACTCCAAATCAAGACAACCCTGTGATGGACGTTGCTGAAAGCAAAGGAACGCCAGTTTTGGGCTTGGATGTATGGGAGCATGCTTACTACTTACACTACCAAAACAGAAGACCTGATTATATTGCTGCTTTCTGGAATGTAGTCAACTGGGACGAAGTGGCTAAAAGATTTGCTGCAGCCAAATAAATAATAGTTATTAAAGATTTGATGAAGCCCCCTTTATAAAGTATTGGGGGCTTTTTTGTACCCAAACCGTACATAAAAAGTGTTCACTTTCGTTACAGTCTATCACACACTGTATTTTTTATACTCCTCATTATCAATGTTTTAAATGCATTTTTTGGTTTTGGCACCTTTTTCCCTTTGAATTGGACTGAACAATTCAATATCTAAAACCATGTATTTCTCTAAGTTAATTTTTACCACTTCATTTTTTTTCTTACTTGGCTTAAGCCATCTCGCAGCACAAACCACTACAGTAATTGTAAGTGGCACAGTAATCGACCAGGAAGACAAACCACTGCCTTTTGCAAATGTGATATTACTGGACATCAACTCTCCGGATTTAATCACAGGCACAATTACAGATGAGGCTGGAAGCTTTTCACTCCAATCAAGTAGCACCAAAGAGCTTCACCTCAAGGTTTCTTCTATTGGTCACGAGTCTTTTTCCAGCAAAGGATTTTATCTCGGTACAACCGACAAGAAATTCGGCCAAATAAAATTGAATGCCGAAATGGGAGCACTTGATGCGGTGGAAGTTCGTGCAGCACGCCCAAATGTACTAATACAGGCAGACAAAACGGTGGTGAACATAGAGGGAACGGCCATGGCGGAAGGCAATAATGCCTTGGATGTAATCGGTAGGTCTCCAGGAGTATTTGTAGATGCAGATGGAAACATTAATCTAAATGGCAAATCAGGAGTTATGGTGCTTCTGGATGACAGGCAAACCTATATGTCTGCCAAAGACTTGGCAGACTTTCTAAGGGCAATGCCCGCAGACAATATCCAAAGCATAGAGGTCATCAATAATCCTCCTGCTAAGTATGATGCTGAAGGAGCTGCAGGCCTTATCAACCTAGTACTAAAAAGGAATGCTTACAATGGTATAAATGGAAACCTCAATATCGGCAACCAGTTTAACGGTATTCATTTACCTTCCGCAGGAGGGGCGATAAATGTTAAAAGAAATAAATGGACCTCCAATGCTAGTTTGAATTACAACCATTGGGGTAGAAATATGGAACTTGACCTTTTGAGGAGGTTTCAATTGGCCAACGGTCTTTCTGAGTTTGACCAAAGGGCTAGAATGAAACTGGTAATCAAAAACTTATTTTTCTCCGGTGGAACAGATTACCAAATCAACGAAAAGCACAGCGTAGGGATCAATTTACAAGCCTCCACACAAAACGGAGAGGACGGGGGGACTTCATTTACCACCATTTCCAACCCGAAAAATAGGGATTTAAATTATATCAGTGCCCTTAACGACACAGAGTTTGATAACGCCAGGGTATTTGGGAACCTTCATTATATCGGAAAGCTAGACACCTTGGGCACCAAGATCTCAGCAGATTTTGATTATTCCAATATGGATGCCAACAGCCTTATTTTATTGAACAATAGCTATTGGGTAAATGAGGAAAAAGAAGAGGGAAGATTGAATAGGGTCAAAACAGGAAATGATATGGTCTATTCCATTTATACTGCCAAAACCGACTTTACCAAACCCATTGGTGAAGACAAAACCCTGGAATTAGGCCTGAAGGGAAGTTGGGTAAAGTCAGATAATATTCTTGAAATTGCCAAAAGTGAGGAAGAAGGTCCTTTTTTACCCAATGCCAATAGCAATCATTTTATTTACAAGGAGAAGGTGATGGCGGCCTATGCCTCTTTCAAATCTCCTCTTGGTAAAAAGCTAGAATACCAAATGGGACTAAGAGCAGAATATGCAAATATTGAGGGCAACTCCATAACCTCCAATCAGGTAAATACGCAGGAATACATCAACTTTTTCCCCAGTGTATACCTACAGCACAAACTAAATGAAGATTACCAAATCGTCTACAATGTCAATAGGAGAATCACCAGGCCACATTATCGACAGCTAAACCCATTTGTCTTCTACATAGATCCATTAACGACAGAGGAAGGCAACCCGAACCTTAAGCCTCAATACGCCAATAATATTGAGATGAACCATATTTACAAGGGAGCATACCAGTTGGCCTTGACCTATTCCCAAACGGAAAATGCTTTCGGTCAAATTTTGACTCAGGATGAAGCCAGTAGATCCACGCTGATCCAAATGCGAAACCTTGATCGTACGCAAAATTTAGGCCTCAGGGCCACTATACCGGTAGAATTTGCTGAGTGGTACAATACTAGCAATATGTTACAATTCAATGGCAATTCTTTCCAATCCCAAATAGGAGAAGACTTTTTGGATGTGAAGCAGCTTTCCTATATGTTTCGAAGCCAGCACAATATTATCCTACCAAAAGGTTTTAAGGTGGAATTGGTAGGGATTTACAGGAGTCCTTTTAAGGATGGCCAAATCAAAATAAATGGGATGAGCTGGTTGGATGCTGGGATAACGAAAACTTTTAAGGATGAAAAGTTAAGCTTGACAGTGAATGGTTCTGATATTTTTAAAACAATGAAATTTAGAGGAGGTATCGATTTTTACAATATCAATACCGATGTCAGTCAATACAACAGCATGCAAAGTATTCGCTTCACCCTTCGGTGGAAGTTTGCACAGGGCGAGAAGTTTAGTGTATCTCAGCGAAGCGGTAGCACGGAAGAAAGAAATAGACTTTAATAGGTAAAGATTAGGTTTATTATAATGGAAAAGACAGCATCCTTTGGATGTTGTCTTTGCTTTTAACCTAACGATGAAATAAGTTTCTTCCTAATATTATTAATACTTTAAAATAACGAAAATTAGTGATTGGGATAATTGGCAACAGATTGAGGTTTTCTAATTGCTAAGTAGGGTTACGCTATAATTTTTGCTTGAGTGTAGGATAAAACTTACTGGAAGTGGTAAAGGAAAATTAACTGGGCGGCAAGCGCAGGTTTTTTCTTGCCCTTAATCTCAATTTTCACTTTCATTTCTGTCTTTATGGTACCTCTTAGGTCACTGATATTCGCTAAGGTGGCTTGCATTCGAATTTCATCGTTTACTTTGACAGGATTTGCAAACCGCAGGTTTTCGATCCCATAATTGACCATCATCTTCAGGTTATTTACCTGCACAATCTGGTTCCAAAGAAATGGTACCAATGAAAGCGTTAGGTAACCATGTGCTATCGTTCCACCAAAGGCTCCTTCAGCTTTTGCTTTTTTAGGATCTGTATGTATCCATTGGTGATCGATGGTAGCTTCGGCAAAAAGATTGATCTGATCTTGTGTTACTTTGTGGTACTCAGAAACTCCCAATTCTTTTCCTATGTAATCTTGAAAGTCTACAAAGCTATTAATAATTAGTTTACTCATAATCGTTTTAGGTTTTAAAAAATGAAATTATCAAAACCCAGTGGATAATAAAACAAAAAATTAAAGAAAACCGTAATAGTTCTAATTATTAGCCAGCCTAACTGGTTCTTTTTCGGTAATACATGAACCCAAGAACCATGCTACTTACAAAGAAAATAAGCGTCATCCATTCATAAGTACGTTTTTCCTCTATCCCCGCCTGTATTTTCTCATCCTTAATATCAAGCGCTCTTTTAAGCTTTACAATGTCTTCTTCAGCTTTTTGAGCAATGTATTTGTAATCCTCTTTTTCATGCCCTATTTCAGTAGTTTCTATATCCTTCAATAATTCCAGTTCTCCAATTATGTGATTGTCTTTCTGTAGGATACGGGTCAACCACTCATTGGTAGCCGTCATGTCTTTTTTTGTTCTGTTGCCAAAAATTCCTGATTTCTGGGTTTCTGATTCTTGCCATTCCTGATGCAACCGCTCTCTTTCACTGATCAATTTCTTTAGCCTCTCCTGACCGTTAACCTGCATAGGCAAAGTCATCAGCCAAATTATAAGCCCTAAAAAGTAGGTAGTTTTCATTGTTCTGCCGAAAGTTATTGTAAACATTTTTTAAACAAGCCAACAGTTCAAAAAACATGCCTAATGCGAACTCTCTTTATGAACTTTCTAATTAAGTACTCATTTGACTTGATCGGTACCAACTAAAGATAGCTTTTCGAAGTGCATTTGACTGACTCTTCCAGTAGCTTAGAGACCTCATCTATTAGAATAAAGCTTCACTATTGCTTACGAAGGACCAGTAATTGGCTTTATCCTGCGATTGTAGCTGCTGAATTCATGCTTTTCCGGGAAGGAATTCATTCAATACTTGTCTAAGGTAGTCCCTGTCAAGGTGGGTGTAAATTTCGGTGGTGGTGATACTTTCATGACCAAGCATTTCTTGCACAGCTCTCAAATCTGCCCCCCCCTCCACAAGGTGGGTAGCAAAACTGTGTCTGAAAGTATGGGGGCTTACCTTTTTACGTATCCCTGCTTTTTCCACCATTTTTTTAATGATTAAAAAGACCATAACCCGGGATAGTTTTTTTCCCCTCCTATTAAGAAATACGTAGTCTTCATGCCCTATAGCAATCACCTGAAGGGCCCTGACTTCTTTTAGGTAAATGGCAAGGTATTTGGCAGCAGATTTACCGATAGGTACCAAACGTTCTTTATTTCCTTTACCAAGAATCCTTAAAAAACCAATGTCTTCATAGTATTGACTTATTTTCAGGTTTGTCAATTCGGATACCCTAAGTCCGCTGCTATAGAGCATTTCCATCATGGCCCGGTTTCTATGCCCTTCGGGCTCACCCAATGGAACCACGTCAAATAATTGTTCTATTTCGGCATAGCTTAAAGTATCAGGTAATGTTCGTGTCAGTTTGGGTGCCTCGAGCAATACTGCAGGATTTTCCGTGATTTTATCTTCATATATCATGAACTTAAAAAACGCTTTAATTCCTGAAATTATTCTAGCCTGCGAAAATTCTGAAATGGACAATTCTGCCAGTACTTTTACAAATTGTCGAAGATGGTACAATTGCACATTATTGGGCATTGTTTCTGGGAAGTTTTTCTCCATAAAACCTGCTAACTTATCGATATCTTGTCTATAAGCCAAAATTGAGTTTTCACTTAGAGAACGCTCAATTTTCAGGTAATAACCAAAAGCTTTTATTTCTTTTTCCCAAAGCACAATGTAAAATTAACTTAATGCAGGTATTAAATAATAGTTTTTCTAAAAACATATGAATATACATTTAAGTTATTTTACGAATGCTTAACTTTGCGCCTGTTTAGTAGTCAATTAAATCCTCCAAACATTGAAAATCACGATCATTAACGGACCCAATCTGAATTTACTAGGTAAGCGCGAGCCGGAAATTTATGGCAGTCGCTCATTTGAAGATTATTTTGAAACCCTGGTTCAGAAGTATCCAGACTTGGAATTGACCTATTACCAAAGTAATGTAGAAGGTGAGCTTGTAAATAAGCTTCATGAGGTAGGTTTTGAACATGATGCTATCCTTATCAATGCCGGAGCATACACCCATACTTCGGTTGCCATTTCGGATGCTATTGCTGGCATCACCAGCCCTGTTCTGGAAGTACATATATCAAATATTTACAAGAGAGAAACCTTTCGCCACAAGAGCATTATCTCCAAGGAATGTGTGGGCATGATTGCAGGCTTGGGATTAAAAGGTTATGAACTTGGATTGAACTATTTTATTGATAATAAGAAAGAAAACAAATAATGGCTATACTCACTTTTGCTCCGGGTCCATCTAAGGTATATGACAAGCTACCGGACTATTTTCAGGAGGCCTTTCAACAAGGAATCTTAAGTGCCAATCACCGCAGTGCGGTTTTCATGGATCTTTACAAAGATACCGAAAGGCTATTCAAGGAAAAGTTGGCAGTTCCTAATGATTACAAATTGCTCTTTACTTCCTCTGCTACAGAAAACTGGGAAATCATTTCACAGTCATTGGTTTTAAAGTCCTCCTTCCATATTTATTCCGGCTCATTTGGCAAAAAATGGTTCGACTTCGCCCACCACATCAATCCGGATACTGCTGCTCTGGTATTGGACAAAAACAAAGCGTTGGCGGTCAATGAGTTGGAGATCGGGGCTGATTTTGATGTCATGGCCGTCACGCAAAATGAAACGTCTAATGCCACTCAGGTTACCAATGAAATCATTGCAGCTATTGGAAAAAAGTATCCTGACAAAATGTTGGCAATAGATACCACATCATCCATGGCTGGAATCTATCTTGATTTTAATTTAGCTGATATTTGGTATGCATCTGTACAGAAATGTTTTGGTCTACCAGCAGGTCTAGGTGTATTGATCCTATCCCCGAAAGCAATAGAAAGAGCTAAGGAAAAAGGGGAAAATGGAAGGTACAACAGCCTTAATTTCATGCTAGAAAATGCAAACAACTATCAAACCCATTATACACCAAATGTCCTCGGTATTTTTCTATTGAATAGGGTATTGACCGATATGCCAAACATCCAGGAGGTGCATAAAAAAACAGAGGAGCGTATGAGGACTTTGGAAAGTATTGTTGAAAATTCCTCAGCATTAGATTTTTTGATTAGCAATCCTTCTACCAGAAGTAGAACAGTATTGGGAGTAGGCGGTGAAGAAAGCTTTATTAAACGCATTAAATCGGAAGCTGAAGCCAATGGAATGCAAATGGGCAGCGGATATGGCCCATTAAAACCAACTAGCTTTAGGATTGCTAATTTCCCCGCCTTAAATGATTCGGAGTTTGACCAATTAATTGTCTTTCTCAAAGCCTATTAAAACCAAGTTGACGTGTTTGATTTAAAGGAAATATTATCTGTTACATTGATTCTGTTTTCTGTGATTGATATTTTTGGTTCTATACCTATAGTGATCAATCTTAGGAAGAAAGTAGGCCATATCCAAAGCGGTAAGGCCACAATTGTAGCAGGGGTATTGATGGTGACTTTTCTTATTGTAGGTAAATCTATTTTAAGCCTGTTTGGAATAGACGTGGAGGACTTTGCCATCGCCGGAGCATTGATCATCTTTGCTATAGGTGCAGAGATGATACTGGGTATTGAAATTTTCAAAACTGATCCAGAGGCAAGTTCCACTAGTACTTCCATAGTGCCCATAGCATTTCCATTAATTGCCGGGGCAGGCACATTGACCACTATCCTAACACTGAAGGCAGAATATGGACAAGCCAATATTGCGATAGGGATCATCTTAAACCTGGGCATCATATATGTAGTTTTGAAAAGCACCAATTTTATTGAAAGAAAATTAGGGAAGACTGGCCTAGACATTTTGAGGAGAATATTTGGTATCATTCTGCTTTCAATCGCCATTAAGATCTTTAAAACAAACCTTTTTCCTGCCTAGTATTTGGGCTTAAATCAGGGTAAATAAAGAATTGTCAAAAAAATATTTAAAATAATCCACTATCCTTTTTGATTTTCTCAAATTTTATTTACTTTTGCCTTCCCATTAGGGAATACACGGGGTGTAGCGTAGCCCGGTCATCGCGCCTCGTTTGGGACGAGGAGGTCGCAAGTTCGAATCTTGCCACCCCGACAAACCACTTTCCAAGTGGTATCAAAACCCTGTAAATCTAAAGATTTACAGGGTTTTGTGTTTTTAACAGTTTCATCTAAACGTATCTAATACCGTATAAAATGTGTGCAATCCATTGTACAATTTGTCGTAATTTGGTCCAGCATTTAGGCAATCTGGGTGTAGTCTTTTAAACATTTATTGTTTAACCAAAAGACATACAACATGCGAACGAACAGAACATTAGGTGTTTCCTTCTTTACGCGGAAAAGAAGAGCAACCCCAAAAAACTGGACATCTACGTTCGGATAACGGTGGACAAAAAGAGAAAGAGCGCATTTTCGGCCATAAGCATCAACCGGATCACCGACGAACGATTTCGGCTGTTTTCCAAAAAGGTTGCAGGTTCCCATTCCGATACTTTGGATGATATGATGGACTTTTTTGAGGAGGCCAAAATCTCCCCAAAAAACAAATTGATGATGTGCCGTTTTAAATTTTACCAGTACCTGAATTCGCGGTTTGATTATATTGAGGAGATTCTGAGGAAACAGGAAAAGAATTACCATAAACCAGTACTCAATATGCTGAAAACGCTTTTTAAAGGAGTTGAAGTTTTAGAGCAGAAAGAGCCCCTGTTATTAGAAAAAAGAACTGGAAGCTTACAAGAGAGGAGTGGAACAAACAGGAAAATACCGTTTCGTCGGAAAAATTTAATCCTCTTAAAGAATCCCAAAAACTCGAACACCAGAAATTTTTGCAGGTGCTGGATCAATTTGAAAGGGTCGAGCCTACATTTGGGAAGTCCTATTATAGAATTAATCTCGATGGAGCAGAACTAGTAGATCTTAAAAGAAAATATAGGGAGTGATTCTTATTTTTTTCCGCGGCAGCACGTGACGCTGCCGCTGGGGCGCATCACCAAACGTGGCGAATTTATGATTCGTCCCGTTTGGTGATGTATTGACAAGGTTTGCTAAAAAATTATTACAAATAAATAAATTAGATTTTATCAGAGACGCTCTATGTTGTTTGCCAAACGCTTAACTTCTATCTTCAGGAACGCTACAAAAATGGAACGGGAACCATTCGTAGATTAGTTATAGTGGATATGGATCTGCGCTTTTATCATAATTTATATAATGAGGTTAAATATTTTTAATTTTTGATAAAGCTAAATAAAGCAGTCTGTAGCAGATTAAGAAAAAGTAGTTTCGGAAGTCTATTTAAACGTTCGTTTTACGGGACTTTGAATATATCATCTGCACTTTAATGATGTCATTAGGGCTATGCATTTTGAAAAGAAGATAAAAGGATGGAGCAGGGCTAAAAAGATAGTCTAAATCAATGATGAATTTAATACAATTCAGGTTTTAGCGAAGTACCGGAATTTTACGTATTTTAAATTCAAGAATACGAGATGAGGATTCTGCCATATTGCCTTTATGTAAGCTACTCCTCAAATTCGATGAAGCAATTTATCGGTTGTTTTTTATTCTCCCGAACACGATTTTTGTCCAGCACATCGTTAATTGTCCCTTGATCAATCGGACCGCCTATAAAAAATTGGGAAATAAAGCATAATTAAAAGCGATTACACAAAAAACAATAAACGCTACCATTGCTATTTTCTGAACTACTTTAAACCTTTCTTTCTTTATGAGTTTTATGAGCAGTAAAGCGCTCAATAGCACTACGAACGGAACTAGCCATAACATATAGCTGGCAGACTTTATCAAACCCAAAATGATCAAGACGGGATTTTCTTCTACTGTTTGTGCGATAATTAAAGCTAATCCAATAACCGTTGCCAGAATTAAAAATGAATTTACGGTAACCCAATTGCCTACGTTAGAGCTTCTTTTTTGTACTACTCTTATTGCCCCACTAATAAAGCTGAAGAGGCTTACTAGAACGACAAAAGATAATCCAATGATCAAGAACCAATTTAGGGCAAACAAATCAGTCACAAGAGTTTCAATTTTCAAGTTTCTGTAATAGTCCAATACGAAGTCAATGTTGTTTTCGCCCAATGTTGTTTCACAACTGTTTTTGGGTCTTTCATTCGGGTTATTTAAAAAGGCAAGTGCTATTTCTGCTCCGCAGGGTTCTCTAATTACCCCGTGACCAATCTTAGGAATATTAAAGTAATAGTGGTTTTTAAAACCGGCCATCACTCTTTCACTCCACAACGGGGGGATATCGGATCATAGCTTCCTGCCAAAATCAAGGAGGGAACATCTGTTTTAATTGGCACATTTGATAAACTGTCTTGTATTGTGCGTTCATCGGTATAAAAGAAATCCATTCTGGGCTGTTCAAGAGTAAATTCCTCATCTTCATAAACGGTAGTTTCCAAAAGGGACCTGTTTTTATCCCGCATCAATTTGTGGTCATAAGTGTAAATAATGGGGTTTACAAATTCTGACATAGATGAGCCATCATCTTCCCCAAAGGCAAAATATTTCAAAATGGCCCCTTTGTCTTTGTTGATCATACTCTCGACCAATAAGGGAACATATGGGTATAGATCCCTTCTGTACAGCATAAATTGTAAAATGTCATTGGCAATGGCTTTGCCAAAGTAAATACTATCTCCTTTTGCTGGTTTTATCTCTATAGGATTTACATCTAAGCTTTGGAGAAATTTTTGTACCGCTCTTTCAAATTGGGGTATTTTTTATTACAGCCTGGATCATTGGCACAATCGGCGAGAATATAATTAAGACTATTGCTGAAATTTGTTGAGTATTCTGCATGAAGCGGGTATCCTATTGGAACATTTGAATCTAAAATTGCGGATCTTATTTTAACAGTAGAGTTTTCTGCATAGCGTAAAAAGTTTTGGATGACCAAAGTCCCATTTGAGATTCCAAATAAATTGTAGCTTTTATAGCCTAAATTTTCTGCCAATAGAAGTCCGTCTTTGGCATTGGTATCCGTGCCAAACATATTGATATCGATATTGTTGTCCTCAAGTGCATCCAGTATTTTATTGTTTCTATGAGTGTAATATTCTCTTATTTTCTCAGCGCTGTTTGGTAGTTTTTCATCGTCATAATCCGGTTTTATTTTGCTCAGATCCGGCTTGGAATATCCCAGACCCCTGTAATCATACAAGATCATATCCCTATCTTCGGTCAATTTGTGATGTGACCAATATCCTATTCCGCCGATTGCAGATAATCCCCAACCTCCCATAAATTTGAGTATTGGGTCTGGTTTACTGCTGTTGTTTCTCGCTTTGATAACTACAAAGGCAATTTGGCAGGGTTTCTTTTTGAATCGGAATAATCTTGAGGGACTGTAATATATCCAAATTCAATATTGGCTCCGTCATCCAACAGAGAGCAATCCTCTAAGAAACAATCTGATTTGGTTATTTTTCCAATTTCCTGTGCAGTTGAATATTGCATTGAAACAATGACAAGAATCAATAAAGTGATTAATTTTTTCATAATGGGTTGTTTGAAACGATGATTCCCTATATTACTACTACTAAAAACCTACTTTTTCGGTTTGATCTAACTTATTTTGTATCAAGTCTAAATTTATCTTTACCCTAAGTAATCCCTTTATAATGTCCTAAAGATTGCAAGTATTGTGTTTTTATCAAAAGAGGCATATTGGTTTAGATATAGGGATTATCTAAGTTTTACAATTCAGTATCCCTTCAAGAAATTAGCGAGTTACTTTATCAAATACACCATTTATATTTACAAATTGTGAAGTCGCTTGAAAATCCTTTAGGGCTTGTTCCGTCCTTGAACCAAAGACTCCGTCTGATGTTCCACAATCATATCCCAATTGTTTGATTGCATCTTGGAGGTGAGCTACTTCTTTCCCTGTATCAGCGACTTTAAGGTTCTTTTCAGAAAATTGTGGCCCACCTATTTTTCTTAGCCTTCTGTATCCTAGGATGCATTCAAGGGAATAGGCAGTGGGCGAAACCTGATTTCCTTGATTTCCACCCATACAATATACTCGACTGTGATCAAAAGAAAAACCCATAAAAAAAGCAACATGCCCCTGCCAGGAGTTTCTATCCTCTCTCCAAAAAACAACCACATCGCCAGGCTCCGGCTGATCTATGGGAATGCCTACATTTAACCAAGATCGAGCTGATAAGTCTTTTGTGCGTTCAAGACCCACCTTAAACGCAATCCAATTGGCAAACAAGCTACACCAAGCCGTTTCGTCTGAGGTGTACGTTTCAAATCCACTTTCTTTGGCATATCTCAAAATTTGGGGATTTGCTTCTTTTCCTTTAACTTCCTTTATCCCTATTTCGTGGCTTAGCACTTCTATTAAATCTTCCATTATGGTATTATTTTTAAAGTTAAAGCTCCAATTTGAATCTAACTTCTTCATTTACAACCAGTCCCTTTCTTAAAATAACAACGGTAACAGGGGTGGAGTTACCAGAAAAAGTTAAAAATCAGGGTATTATTCCCCTTATTAACCAGATGACCCTTACTGTGATATAGGAATACTTTTTCTAAGCCCATGCATAATTAAGAATTAAGTATATATCCTCGATTTCGTTTTCCGGAAGTAAATCAGCTGAAGTATTCCTCAATTGCCAATTTATCTCATCGATGAAATCAACCTCAAGATTATTTGTCGAGGTATTTATTTCGACGTAATATAAATCTCCATACAAGGGAGGAGTAGGACTGAGTCCTACAGGAATCGGGTCTGATGCTTCTGCAGTCAGGAGACTCAAACCGTAGCCGCTTGCTCCATCGTTAGTGCTTTTTGCTAATACCGTAATGGAATTGACTTGCAATCCATGCATTTGGTCCCGATATGGGAAATGATTTGAAGAAAGCTTCATCTCCATTGTATTCCCATCATCAGGATTAGCAGGATGTAGGAACCTATGCCATTCGGATGGAAAATCATGCTTCAAATCAAATATTTTAAAAGAAGGCGAATCCGTAACATTGGCGAAATACGTTTTAAGATTGGCAAGGGCGGCTTCTTTCAAAGTACCATTTTCCTCTGCGGTATATCGCACATGCATAATCACATCAGATATGGTGGAGTAATCAAATTGGCGTAGTGCTTTTCCAAAATCACCGTCCACCTCATGAAACAATTCGATACCCCAGTCGCTTATTGCCCCAGCCCCTTCAAAAGGTACATAGCGCTCATCCCTAAAGTTGAGTTCATATACGCCGCTATCATTTTGGGCGGAACTGGTGGCAATGGCTGCAACAGGAATATTTCTCTCCTTTAATTCAGCGTCTAAATCTGCAGTAGTTCGGACCTGATTTGTACCTAGTCTTAAGGTGCAGGGAATTGAAGTATAAGGGCCAACCACACACGGAATTGATAAACTAACCGATTTGATCCTTCTATTAAAATGTCCCGGATAATCCAGATCGAACAATTCTTCATAAAGCCTCATGCTACATTTGCCTGTTTCTCGGAGTCGGATCAATTCAATGGGATTCAATTGTTTTAGGGAAATATGCTTCGTCAACTCAAATTGACGGGTATTTTCTTCCTGATAGGCAACCTCTAGGTTCCGGAGGGCCAATTGTAATTTCTCTCCGGCATTCAGACAATAGCGCGAATTATCACAGTAGGTGTAATTAATGATGTTCTGGTCTTCAAAAGGACCTTTTTCAAACTCAAAAGCCATTTCTGCCTTCTTGGCCATTTCAAAAGCCAGATCGTATGACTGCTTGTGCAAACTGGACAGTTGATCTTTCATCCAACCGTAAAACTCTTTGCTGGTAAATTTATATTTCAAATAGCTCTCTATACGATTTGCATTTTCAATTTGTTTTTTGTGGTTTTCCAAATCTTTTTCTGCCACTTGCACACGGATACCAGCCGATAGGATTTGTCGTTCCAGTTGTTCGATTTCTTTGGCAATTAGATTGGCTTGATTTGCCCATTCTTGCTCTCTACGGATGTACGATGCAGTGGTAGACGCCATACCAGCCATTTGACTTAATGATGTGGATGCAATTTGAGTAGCCTCTGATATAAATTGTAAGCCCATAGCCATATTCTGTCCTCCCCAACCAGCTTCAACCCCAACTCCAAGTGGCTGACCCTTCGTACCAACTGTTGGAAATAATGCAGCGATTGAAGCTGCAAATTTTGTACTACCAGATATATGCGATAAAATCATTGCAGCCTTTCTTTTTTTCAAATCCTCTTTTTCTTTAGGAATAATTTTAACGCCCTCTTCGTTTCCTTCAACAAGAGAAACATTTACATTAGCTTCTACCTGAGCAAGTGCGGGATTAATTCCAATCTGGCTATCAACATTCAAATCACTATCCAACTCATTAAGTGGGGCAATGGTTACAGGTTCATTACCTAATAAGGTTACGTTGTAATAACCAAACCGATAAATAGCAGTTTCCCTTTGTTTCAACAATTGTTTGGTTACCATTTGAGCATCTAGCACCTGTCGCTCTTTCACACCTTGAATCATATTCAGCATATCGATTTCTTGTGTGGAGCGTAAACGGCTTAAGGCTTCCCCATCCTGTTTTTCAATTGCGGAAATTAGGGCATTCCCTAATCCTTTTACATCACTACAAAACTCGTTGGCTTTTTGTAATAGATACCCAAAGCGGTAATGGGAAGGAGTAGCATATAAATTATCTAAAATTGTACTTAAATCCAGTCCGGCACTTTTTGCTTTTATCAAGGCTGCGGGATCGATACGAGGGGCAAATAAGGCCAGCCTTCTGGAAATGCCGTTAATGTCTTTACAGTTTCTGATTTTAAATAGACGGTCTTCTACAATTTCCCAATAATGCATTAATTTTTCATTGGGCGGAATACAGAAATAACTGGTCAAACCAGAGCCTAAGAGCGATGATGACGGATCACCATCTAAATCATTTTCAGCACTGCTGTAAATAAGGCTGTTCTCCAATTCAGCCCTCGCATTTAGATTGCCCAACTTATCCTTTATAGTATCGAAGGTTTCTGTTTTTACCGTTCCACGCTTTGGAACAAATGAGGGTTTGGGGCCCAAGATATGGCTGGCAATTACATAGAGCTGAATTGCCTCATACACGTTTTCCCGGGTAAACCTCCTAAACAGGCTATCCCCCCAATCCACGAGGTTTTGCACATACATCAGCACCGTGTATTTCATATAGTTGACCGGGAAATTGGAGGCTACTAAATGGGGGTTAAAAGGATTATTCCTCCATTCTTTTATTCTGTAGTCTTCCTCCCCGCTAATATTTTCCGTCATTTCTTTAATGAATACTTCAAACTCATCCGCCGGTGTGGTTTTGAAGGGTTTTACTTTCCAAAAACGTGATACTCCGTCAAGTTCTACTGTGGCGACTTCGTCGGTGGTAGGATCGAAGATATAATGAAACCATTGTATAGCTTCTTTATGCTTACCGTTCTTGCTGAGCTCTGTGGCTATATGCAAAGGAGCGTGAAAAAACAACTCCCAATTGTATTTGCTGTTCGCCCCCAAAGGATCAAAATCTATGGTTTCCTTAAAGTAGGTTCTTTTACTCTCGGGGTCGGTTAAATCACTTGGTTTAAAAACCAAAGGAAAATTGGGGTTGAATATATCTTCAAAAGTTGTTCCCCCATCATCATAAAGCCAACCATTAGTTGTATTTATGAGGGTATCAGATTCCATAAGACCAGGCATATCTGTATTATGCGTTCCGATACCGTTTCTATTTAGATTTGAAATAAAATCGGAAACAAAGGGGTGGTGGAAGGTGTTAAAGTCTAAGGCCAATTCAGCAATTAAGGCCGCACCAAGTGCCCCAAATAAAAAACCATATTCCTCCTGTAAACGATTTAATAATTCGACAGGAAATTCCTCAGATCCTCTGACATATGCTTGTTTAACAAAATAGGTTTTATCATTGGCTGCATAAAAGAATGGATAGGTTAGAGGATGTGTGTCATATTGTAATTGATTGGGAAATAATAGTTGGTGTTCAACTTCATTTCTTAAATAAGAATACCCAAAAGTAAAAGTATCTTTGACCTCATTGGTTTTCTCAAAATTGTATTTGTATTTGCTCTGAATATAATTATTGTTGTAATCTTCGATATGATTTTTTTCTCTTATATGAACAGGGACTAAACGAGGACTGCTGTAAAATGCCGAAACTCCAATCCCATTTGAAATATCTGCTATTTGGAATCTTGGTCTAAGTTTGAAATACCAGGCTTCACCAGAACGCTCGATTGTTATACCAGATATTTCTTCCATATATATAAACAATTCATCAGAGTCTGATATTTGAGAAGAAAAAGAAATTTGGTATGGCTTTTTACTTCCATATTCATGGTATTCATAAGGTCTGATATAACTATCAGAAACCTCCTTCGCCGTCCATTTATTATCATAGTACTCACTCCAAGCCAATCGCACTTCCCAATATTTTATAGGCTCTTGCGAGGCTACCGTATTTTGTTCAGCTAGAGTTTTAAAGGTTTTACTCGAGTCCGTTGCTACTTTTGCTGTTTTCTCCATAAACTCCGGCCAAAAGAGCAACAGTCGGTTTTTCCATACTACGGGAATCAAGTGAACACCCGGTTTTCCACCATCTTCGGTACTTACCACCGGTTGTATGGCTGCATCTACCTTTTCCCAAGCACTCCATTTGCCAACATCGTTCCAGGTACGGTAATAATAAGTGTAAGGTGTATGGTTGGTATGGCCAAAAACGTGCAGGCACTTAAACTTTCCATCCTTATCTTTTTCTTCATAAGAGCCTGCCACATTAAGGTTGGCCACCTCGTTCATACATTTTAGATAGCCCCGCAAGGCTTCTTCTGTGGTTCGCTCGGTAATATCGTTTTGGGTGAGGTGCGATACCAACTCATCAAAAAACGGACTTTTATCCTGCCGCCATTCTGGATTCAATAAGGTATAATTTTCATATAAAACCCGCATCTGGGCTTCCCAAACCCGGTAATGTTGCATCCATTCCCAGCGGTTTCGGTCCAGCTTATCGGGCGTGATCCCTTCTTCCAGATTGAGGTGTACCCTGTTTACAAATTGTTGAATGGCCGCGCTGGCCTGTACCATGCGAGAGGTGTCCATACAGGCGCTCATCTGTACATCTATCAAAAAGAATTCATACAGCCCATTGGCATCCGTGATACCCATTGGAGGATCCTTGATAAACTTGGTGTTTAACAGATAGGCCACCAGGGCATCCCGCTGTTTTTCCCTCAGTTTATCGTTTAGTTTGGTGGCTACCGTAGTCCAAGTCTTTTCGTTATACTTGGCTTTAACTACGTTTTTCATTATTCGGGCATTATTCCAAAGCGCTTCAAATTTTTCCTCTTCGGTAGTCCCCTCGATGTTTAAGGAGTAGAGTGTATCCACGGCTATTCCCATTTGTCTGGCCAGCAAAACAATTTGGGACATCTCTGACAGGATTATTTCATTTCTAAAATCAGGAAAAGTGGAGTATTCATCCAATAAAAATCGTATCTCCGTAGTTTTCCATTGGGTGACATCGTTAATGGTTTGAACTAAAGCATCCGTAAGGATAAGTGTATCCTCGGATGATGCTTGTTCAAAAATAGCAATGAGGGAAAATTCTGTCTGCGGTAACTGTTCTTTCAAGCTTATATAATCCAATAACCGCCACCAGGTTTCTACCGTCATATTCTTAAGATCAAGATCGGAAAAGTCTTCGGAATGCACTATAAAATAAAGCACTTCCTGCTCTGTCAGCGAAAAACCCAGTATCGTTGCCGCCACTTTGTGCAAGGTCTGTATAAGCGTTTCAAATGCCTCATCAAAGGGGGGCGTTTCAACCAACGTATTCATATCACCAAGGGCAACAAGTGCTTTGGTTATTTCCGGGGTCAGGTTCAATAGATCGCCTATCTGCTGATACGTAAAATCCCTTTTTAATCCTAAACGGGTAGCCTCCGGAGTCCTTCCCTCCTCAATCTGCAGCTCTTCATCTTTGATGCCATCGATACGCGCATATTCATTTTGAAGTGTTTTGCCCCTTTCCAAAATGGAATCTTCCTCCAGTTCCAATTCAGCCGTATCCATTCCTTCAAAACCAAGGATGTACGCCAAATCATCCAAGGTAAATTCCGTGCCTTTTACCGCTTTTATTTTGGTGAACGCTTCAAGCGTTTTTTCCGGATTTTCGAAGGGCGTCAATCCACAGATGTCCACATAATGGATCAATTCGGACACCGAAATTTCACAGGCTTTGGCAAAAAGAATATAGCGGTAAACCAGGCTTAAATTATCCAAGCTGAGGGGTGCCGTTGCCACATCCAGGGCATGAGCATATATGGCCAGCAAGGTATCTTCATTTACTTTATATGCAGCCTGAATGTCCGGGGTATATTTTGAAAGCAGTTGTTCCTCTGCGGAAAGATTTCCGAACAATAATTTACCGGGTTGGGGGACAAACACTTCATTCACCTCATTAAACCGCTTCAAAAACAATTGGCCATACAGGTTATCAGGCCTTTGGTAGTCCAAAGACCCCCATAAAATGGCCGCCTGTTTTGGGGAAAGACTGGTTTGATCGATAAGTTGCTTCGCATAGGCAATGCTTTTCAACAATTCGGGTTCAAACGCAGTATTTCCCAAGGCCGTGATTATGGCATCCACTTCATCCATCGTCCAATCCAGCTTGCGCCACAGGCGGATAAAGGTATGTAGGCGTATAAGGGTATCTTCTGTTATTCCGGTTAATGGCGTTTCATAAAGATCCCGTACTGGGCGCAATTCTGTGGTTGAAAGATCACATAAAGATTTTTCTTGGTATAGTGTGATTGCTTCTTTTATCTGTTCAAAATGTTCTTTTATCCACACACGAAACACTTCTTCTGATAATTCATTTGCATCAATGACGGCTCTGAGATTAGTAGGAATGGGGGTGGAATCGTCTCCGGAAGAAAGCGTATTCAGGCTTGTGTAAAGATTTGCTCCAGAGCTATCGGATACATCAGTTAAATCTGAAAAATCCGTATTTTTCAAAAGAAGATTCAGGTATTCAAAATCATAAAGATAAGGGTTGATAAAATTGGTTTTCAGCAGATTTATCAATTCGGTATAGGCCAGCCCGGAACGCGTAAGAAATTCAGGCACCTCTTTAAGTTTGATAGCCATGACTGAGGCAGATGAAAATCCATAGATCTGTGGCAATCCCATACTTCTGGCGGTACCTTCAAAATTTACACCGGTGAGGATTTCATATTCTTTTTCTGATACATGAAGATAGGTGGCACCCAGGTTTCTTTGGTTGGCTTCACTATCGGAATCGTTGGTGACCTTAAAAATTTCATACCAACTTGTGCTCAACTGATTGCTATAGGTGTGAAGGATTTCAAGGGGCAAATGAAAAGGCAGGTTAATGGGGAATATGGCCTGTGCCAAAGTCATATAGGTTTCTTGCCGAATGTTTTGGGCTTGTGCGCGTAATTCCGTTTCGGTAAGACTCCCCGTATCGGCAGATTCATATTGTTTGAAATCTTCAGCGGTTGGATCGCCTTCGGTGTAAAAAATATAATTTTCCATCACCTCATTTGCCAAATCGATGTATGGTATCAGCGTATTGGAGTTTTCGCAAGTGAGCGGAAGATGAAACAAGTCAGGGCGTCTTTTTCTGAAAATCTTCTGTGGATTGTTATCATCCAATTCTACATATCCCAAACCAAGAAAACGCATCAGATCGACAAAATAGGCCGCAGGGCCATAGACCGAATTACAATGCCCGCATTCACACACGTTTACATTGAAGACGTCGCTGTATCCGGGCCAGTTTTCGGCAATTCTGGCCTCCATTGCTTCTGTGTCCTCAGCACTTCGGATACCGTGGGGTGTAAAGGGATCTATGTACTCGCGAACGCCATATTCAGCTACTCTTACTTTTGTATCAATGGTTAGCGCATTTGCATGAATCTTCATAGCCATTTCACGGCTTCCGAACTCTTCCCAATTTTGTTTGACGAATGTTTTTTTGGGGATATACGAAATAGCCGTTGCCGAGGTCAGGTTTTTGTTTTTCAAAGCCTGAATAAGGGAGGTATCGGGATTGATCCGTACCAGGCGTTGCAATTCTTTTAATTCACGTGTAACAGCAACACTATTTTCACCCGCTACGGCATCAATGGATTGCCCAAAATCCTTGATTTTGCTGCGCTTAATATCGAAATCTTGGACAGTATTCAAAAACTGATTGATGGGAGTACGAACCGCGTCATCTACTGTTATGATATTAGAAGTAATTTTATGTTGGATCGCAGCGTTAGGATATTCTTTGTTTACGGTATCCCGAAGATGGATCGCATAATTTTTAACCTTATCATCCTCATTCTCCCCTTTGATATGGGCAGGAAACCCCGTTTTCTTTACTAACTTTTCCCATTTCCCCAAATCCCATTGTACCAATTCCGGTAGCTCTTTAATCTTATTTGCAAATGCCGTAACCAACGGCAAATGCGCCCCGGACAGAGCAAAGAGCTTCTGATTTTGCCGTAAACTTTTTATGGTAGTGGCTTTAAAGCCGGTTTGCTTCGGCAGGTAGGTTTCCCAAAATTCATCTTCATCGGTTCCAGTGTACTGATTGCTTGCTTTGGTAAAGGCCACACGTTCCTTTTGGTCGGACAGCGACAAGGCCAATAATTCATTGGCTATATTGGGTTCGTTTACTCCGGGCTCCAGCATTTTGATAGCCGTAACTGTTTTAAGAGTATCTATAAAAGCATCGATGTCCGCTTTTGAAAAAGTATCAATATCTTTTTCTTCTATGGCTTGTGCTATAGCCTGCTCCAATACCTCAACCGACGAACGATGCGAACTCTCCCAATCCAATGCTATATTTTGCCGTCCTAAACCATATAAAAGCTCTGGTTCAAGTTTTGTCTTGGTTCCAAAATCATTCGCATGAACCAAACCATATAGTGGCACTGGTTTAAGTTTTGTCTTAACACTATAAGCCAAGGCATTCGCTTGAACGATAAGTTGGACTTTTTCTAAATCAATTGCGAGTTCTGATGCTACAAAGGAGATTTGTTCATAAGAACCAAATATATTGCTTAGGTCCATTTTATTTTCCTTCAAATAGGAATTGATAGTATTTAACAAGGGTTTGTATTCACCACTTTCCTTTACCGCTTCTTGAATCAGAATATTGACCCCATCTGTATGATATCCCACATTTTGGAACAGCGCAGAACGACCGATGATCTGCTCCCCAGGCTTGTTGTCTCCTTTGTTGAGAGCAAACACCACCACATCGGCACTTCGGCGTTCACTTTTTTCGTACATCCAGTCGTAGAAACTTATTTCGTAATGACCGTCCTGCCCGGTCTCCGTGAGTCCCAGAAATTCTATGGTGTCACGGGCAGCAATTAACTCCTTTGTGGTTTCCCAGGCTTTATATTTACTAACTGCTGGTAAATCCAAATCGATGGCAGCCAAAGGCACACGGTGCAGCACCTGACCGGAAGCCATTTGCACTTTGCCCGATACGGTCCTTCTTATCTTACTGTCCAGATAGCCCAGTTGCCCCAACCGTTCGAGCATAAAGTTGATGGTGGGTTTATCCACCACAAATTTTTCATCTACAGGAAGCTGATTTTGCTTTTGAAATTTCCGGATGCCCTGTTGAGTTTGCTCCCCCGCACGCTGCTCCATACGCTCTTTGATATCTACTTTTGAATGTAGCAACTGCATCATTTTATGGAGTATAGCTATTACAGGGGATGTTTCGTTGAGTTGGATGTTTGGTATCATGGTGTTTGAAATTTTAAATTCTTCCTATTTCATATTCTTTCTGCTTGTATTTGAAGGCGCCTTTGTATTTTATTCATGATCAGTGACGAAAGTATAATGCTCGCACTATCGAGGGATCGTTATATTTTGTTTTTATCGTCTAAATTTTCATTCCCTATTAAATCCCAGCAATGAATCTAAGGCTTCACTTTCGGCTACTATTGTAATACCATGAACCCGACGAATATCTGTGCCTGAGCTCACAGTTTCACTCTCGGGGACTCCAGGTAATTCATTAATACTTCTTCCGCTACTAAGGTGTTCACGAAGTAAGCTTCTTGAACTTGCTGAAGTCCCGAAAAATGATGTAGTCCAAAATCGTCGAGCTTCTGTAGATATTTCATCTTCTGTTCCAATATCTAATTCTTCTGAAATACTTCTATAATTACTCAGAAATGACGTATGTGCTAATGTTAGTTTGGCTGCTAAGACTTCTAATATTCTGTCGGAAGGTATAATAGCGGGAAATATAAATTCACCCGCTTCATTCAATGTTCCAATTACTCGTCCACCTCTTCTAGTCGTAGCTGGTTCTAGGGCTGGGAAATCGTCATGTAGTAATCCACCTCTTCTTAATCTTCCCATTCTGCTACTCCCACTCATTCCACCAAATCTTTCTGCACGAGCATTATTCTCTTCCCCTCCTTGCCTTGCAAATCCTTCGCTTAATGCGTTCAAATAATTTCTAAAGCCAGGTATTTGGGACCTAGTAGCAATATCAAAAAATAAATTATCTAACCCTCCACCATAAAAGCTGTTAACTCTACCATTTTCGAAAATGTTTGACCCAAACTCCCTATTAGCAATAGTTAAAATTAGCGAAGGATCGTAAATTGAATTAGTCTCCCTAATACGACTAAGCTGTGTCGCCACACGATTTGCGTTTTCTTCATCAGTTAGGCTTGATATCAAAACTTCATTGGGTACACGATCTCCTCTTCTTGCCCCTACATACCTAGGTCTATTTCGGTCGCGTATTAGCCAACCTCTTTCTGGATGGTTTCGCATTGCCCCAAAGTAAATAGAAGTCGATCTTGCTATAGACATCATTCTACCTGCTCTTTCTGAAAGTTGAGAACCATCTACTGGTTGTCCCCCATTCTGGTCGAAGAGATTAATAGGATTACATAAGGAATATTCATACAAATTCATCCCCCCCTCAATCCCAATCGGATCCGCACTCAACCACCTTCCCAACCAAGGTAAATAATACCGTGCCGAGTGGTAATTTAAGCCACTCTCTCCATCTCTTTCCATTCCGGTATAGCGGTAGCGTTTAGCAATAGCATTAATTGCAGTATTTGTTGCTTGGTAGGCTACGGTTCCATACGTGTGGTATTCTTCATAGGAGATAATGGCGGCATCTTCATTTAATTCCAAACCTACAGAGCCTAAGTGGTTACTGTACTGGTAGCGGTAGAGAGCAGTTTCGGGCAGGTTGGTTGTTCCCGATCGCAATACATCTTCCACAATCAATACCCGCTGGTCGTCCACAAAGAGATGGTGGGTTTCAATTTCTTCTACTTTATCCCCGTTTTGCCAGCGTCTGTATATTTCTGAACCGCCTAAATAAATGCGTTCCTCTGTAGTACCGTCTGTTCTTTCGATACGCTTTCGGCTACGTTCCAGGTTGGTATCGTATTGGTAAAAAGCTTGTCCACCACCTCCGAGATCAATGTTGTGTACTCGATCTTTATAATCCCAATGTGGGCGGTATTCTTCTGATGTGTTGTTATAGTTCAGCATACTTCCGTGGCCATCATATTCATATAGTACAGCATTAGCGGTATCGCTTCCCAGCCAGGTTTGTAATAGGCGGTTGCTGTCAGTGGCATAAGCATAGTTTCGGGTCCAGCGCAGGGTATCCGCTATATGCCGCATTTGTAAGATGTTCCCAACCGCATCGTACTGATAGTGCTGGGTATAGTTGCGCAACGCATCGTCCGTGATAGGGAAGCCAGCCTGTCTTGGCTCTGGTTCTACGGGACCGGGAGCCGTATTAAACGTATTGTTTTCCCTGCCTTCGGCACGAATGAGTCTGTAAAGCGCATCGTAGGTATAGCGGCTTTTTGGTTCTACTTCTTGGTTCCTGAAAAATACGGGTTCATAAGCTGTGTCCTCAATTTCCGAAATGTTGCCCACAGCATCGTAGGTGTATAATAAATTCTGCACCACATTAGGGTTAGATAAATTGTGCGGTGCTTCAGATAAATTTCCGGTAGTTCGCAATAAAACCAACCGAAAAGTCAATGGGTCATATTCATAACGGCTATTTGTGTGGTTACCATAACTCATCCGGGTACGTTGTCCCTTTTCATTGTAAGTAATGTTTGAGACCGCGGATACGCTGTTGCCACCTTCAAATCCACTTTCGGTCAATTGCGCAGCGGTAGTATGTTTTTCAGAAACCAATACACCCCGTTCATTATAGCTAGGTTCGTAAACCGCGACCCGTTCTGTAGTTCGGTGCCAATTGTACAAACGGGTCATCCGGTTTAGGGCATCGTATTGTGTGCGGATGGTAAATCTCTCTTCGTCCAATTGGTTAGTGGCTGCACCTTCTGTCCAATCTATGATAGATTCGTCAATGATGGTGGCTAGATTGCGCTGTGCTTCCAGCAGATTACCTTTAAAGTCGAAGGCCGCATTGGTAATCCTGCCGCTGGAATCGTAATGTTCAACAACCTGTCCTCGTAGGTTATTTACTTTGTCATCGGACACCACTTCTCCATAATTTATTTTTTCAATAAGGAAGGTAGTACCGTCTTCGGTTTCCAAAAGCATTTCAACGGGACGTTGCAAAACATCGTATTGGGTGGAAAAAATTTGGTTTTTGCTGTCCCAACTACGTATGGGATTGCCGATGGCATTGTTCAGTATCCATCTTTCCCCGGCATCCATACTGCGTTGATATACCCGGTGGCCCAACATATCATAGCGATATTCCATAACCATATTCTCACGGGCATCAATGATGCTTTGGGCATTGCCTTCAATATCGAGATGGATTATAGTTTGGTAGAATTCGTCAGTTACGCCTATCAGATTTTCGAAATCATCCTTTATTTCTATTCGGTTATGTGCAATACTCAGCACAGGTCGTCCCAAAGTATCCAAATGAATTACAGATGGTGTGTTATGATGTATTGCAGACTGCCAAGCGGCACGTTGTTGCGTATCTGTAGGAGCTGTTCCTATTGGAACAGGACTTCCATGGTCTATATACCATTGGCTGTCCATCACTGTATCGTTTTGGTCATAGCTGGTCTGTTGCCAACTGTCAAATTCCACTTTTGTAAAAGTTCCGTCTGGGAGTTCGGTACGGATATTTCTGCCAATAGCATCGTAATAGATGATGGGGGGTTCGCCGCGCTCTACCATTTCCTTATTGTCCTCATAAAAGGGATTGATCGAAAAATAGGGTTCATATTGTTTAACAGGATTGCCCTTATTGTTCAAAATTGTTCTGCCATTGCCCAACCATCGTAATTGGTCTCCCGTATCAACGGTTTCCAGCGTGTAATCGCAATTAGGCTGGATAATCAGGTTCAGGGCTTCACCCGGTTCGGCCTGGGTTTTTACCATGGCCACATTCCCCATTCCGTCCGAATATTGAAAGCTTAATTGCAATGGGCTTTTGGGGTTAATCTGGTGATGCTGTTCTCGTACGATGCTTCCCGTTACGGTGGGGAGGAGTTTAATTCGGGCACAAAGTCCAGTTTCTGGATTTTCTTCCAACTGTTCCTTTAAAAGCAGCACAGAGGTGCGGTACCGGTTAAAATTATAGACAAAACGAGTGGTGGCTCCTTGCAATAAATTTTGCGCAGCTGATCGCAAGAGTTCAGTTTCGGATAACGTAAAGTATTCCTGAATGGCAGAGTTTTCTGTTTCAGTCGTAAATTCGGTCAGTCCATTTAGATTATCGGCTTCGGCTCCTTTTCCCAGAACTGCCATGGCCTTGGGCAATCCCAGTTCATCCAGTACAACTTCGGAGATATTGTCGTTGATGTCCCGCATTCTGATAGGCGAAAGGGTCCGAAAATTGAACATTTCCGTTTCCGTCCGGTTTCCTAACACATCTTCGGTAGCTTCCAAAAACAGGAAATAGTCTTTGTAGTAGAAGACGTGGGTCTCGGTGTTGAATGGAGATGAATAACCCAGTGGTGCATAAAAGCGATTCCTGACTTCGGAGATTGGCTCTCCTTCCTCTAAGAACAAAGTTTTTCCAGAACGTATCCACCAATTTCCCTCGATTGGCACAAACTTGCTTTTATCAAACAAAAGGGTATTAGGATCTGAAATTTTTGAACCAAATAAACTTAAAAGCAAATTAGGCGTGTATGCTAATTGGTAACTTTCATAAGGTAAGCCGTGGGTGCCTAACTGCTCTAAATTAAGAGGACTTGTAAGGTTTTCATTATAATATAAGTAACGAATATGCTCAATTGGTCGTCTTTGTAGGATAGTAGGGTTAGGACTATGTTGATATTCTATTTGGTTTGAAGGATTCGACCATATATTTTCAAAATCGCTGACCTGATAGAGGGTAGTTAATTTTAAAAGACCTGTAATTTCATAAGTCTGTGCTTCGGCAGGCTGACGGAGCCTATATACGTTGTCCTCCTCTATATCATTTGTGAAGGTATTTTGCGTGTAAATGATGTTTGTGTTTGCCTGCTTATCCTGAATACTACCGGGTAGCTCAGGATTAACCAGCCGCCGCGGATAAACTATGGACGCCGATTTCAGTATATTCCCCAGTTCATCTAGCTGTAGGTTAAGAGAATGTGCCATCCTTGGATCAGATTCATCTCTTTCGTAGCTGATGGTAATTGCCTCACTTTCCGTTACTATAAAGGAAGCATAGTCATTTTTGCTCTTTGGCTGCAGCAATTGGATATGACAATTATGGGTAGCTACCGTATATGGTTTGTGTTGCTTCTGCCGATCTTCAGGTTTTGGGTCTTCGAAAGGGGCGTCCAACGAAAACACTTCCTGCCTGAGCATCATACCTTTACAGGCACGTAAGGCTTCACGATATTCGTCCGTACTCAAATCGGATATATTAAAAATTTCATCGAGCGTTTCGTTGGCTACGATGAGGGCATCTGCCAGTTCCGGTTCAGTTATTTCAATCGGTGTTTCAGGAAAAGCTTTGTTGTACGCTTCGTACCAATATTCTTTTTGATACTGGGTCAAAATGCGTTCTCTGTCCAAAAAAGCTCCAGTATGAAACCAAGTTTTTGTTAAAGTGGGTGCCTGATAAAATTCTTCTGACTGTTCAAGGTGATTGCCTTCGTTATTGGAACTCCAGTGCTCATATTCTTCGGTGTCCCGTTGCTCTACCATCCCAAATCCCCTGAATTCCCGTTCGGGATGGTCATAATAGCCGTGGCGGTAGCGATATTCGGTAGTAAACCGGACATCGGTAATTTTATCTTCTACAATCGTTTTTGAAATTACCTGTACTGGAAAAGGCAATTTTGTGATCCAGGGGTTTCCTTCCAGTTTGTTCTTTATATAGAAATAGGTCGAGCTTTTATATTCGACAGTGGTTTCCTTGCCTAAATTGTTTAAATGCTTTTTTAGCACGTGGGGCTTTTTGCTGTCCATCAAGTCCATATACCGCATTGGAGCATGACTTTCGGCTGGCAAATCGGACGACCAAACGATACAGGAAGTACCCGTTCCCAATAAATCGACAACCGAAATCTGGGAATTACTATCTATGGGGAAAAAGGGTTTGATTTCGTGGGCATCGCTCCAGGCATTACCCGCAAGATTAATGTAGGCCTTGAATTTGTTTCTGCCCAGATAGATAATATCTGCCGCACCGGTACCACTAATATCCGCAAGTTGCAGGTATTTGGGATTGAACTGTTCGGGATAATCAAAAACGGGGGCGTTGTCCATATTGACCTTTGCACTGAAATTTCCATAGCCCTTATTTGCCCAAAAGCAAATTTCGCCGTTGCGAATGCGCACGATGTCGGTAAGGCCGTCCCCGCACATATCCGCTAGGAAAATAGATTGTTCTCGGTCGGCAAAAACAATAGCGGGGCCCATCTCATCATCGTAAGGTTTGAAAGATGATTCCACTTGGTCGTGTCCTTTTTTGCCTTTGGATGGAAACCAGGAAAAGACATTTTCTTCGGTCATGACAATCTCCGGCTTGCCATCGCCATTCAAGTCAAGTAGTCGAATATTGGGGTCTTGTAGATTGACGTTGGCAATGGTCTCGAAGGATTGAAAGGAATTAAAATTATTATCAGCAGTCACTTCAAAATATCCCTGAACACCCGGACCATTTACCACAATTTGCTTTTGACCGTTGGCATCCAAATCCTGAAGCGACAGGATATCTGAGGATAAACCCAAAAATGAGGGCTTGGGAACTACCTTCTTGGCTCTGGTAAAACGAACTTGCTTGTCTTCATCCACGTCCCCCAAATTGGATTTGTAGTACCAACCTTCACCCTGTTCGGTCAGGATGCCACTGATGCCTTCACCGTACAGGTCCACCCATTGATATCCATTAGTAAGGCCCACCGGGGCATTCATTATACTTTCGTGATCTACGAGTCGAACCTCTGTGTTCCAGTCTAAAGTTTGGTATTCAAACTCCATGGGCGGCAGACTCTTCTTGAAATAGTTACCGGCCCTTCGGATAAATCCCGTTTGCGTTATGGATTGTAAATAACTGACCTCCGTTTGCCCGGAATCATTGATGGAGGAAGGTTCATAGTGCAACGCCAAGGATCTTACCAGGTAATTCCTTCCAAAACTCTCAACATCCTCTGTCTCAATAAATTGTTCCTCATCGGGAAAATGATGGAACATTAGAATATTGTGGCATCTTCTATAGGTTCTTATCTCAAACCCGGAACGGTAAGATGAGAAGGCATCAGGACGGCTTTCCCATTGCAGATCTGCACCGTATGAAGGAATTTGATCTGGATCTTCCCGGTTTGTATGTTCCCCATAATCCAGAACCAGCTCAAAAAAATATTCAGCAGTACTTTCCGGCAATGTTGGAGCAAAAGAATTATCAGTATACCAAGGACTTTGATTCCCGTATTTGATCCGTTTTAAATAGCGGTTTGTAAATGTGGCATTCCCATTATGCCTGTTCCGTTCATTTACGGTATTGGATATATTGACAAGGTCTTCGGGCTTATATTCATATTGAATCCAATTTCCTTTATCATCGTGGCTAAAATCCGGGAGCCAGGTAAAAATCCGAGAGGAATCATCAGGATCAGCAATCCGGGCATCAGGATTAAGTCCAAAAAATAGAGCCGTGTTATCTCTAGTGGTAACTTTCCAATAGGTATGGTTGTCCTCTTTACGGGTGATATGCTGAATTCTGGCAAAACCGCCTTCAATCCTGGGACGGTATTGATGGATTAGAAATTCAGCATTATCGTTGACCCTTGGTATCCAGTTTCCGCTATCGTAGTCCAAAAGAGGCACCAAATCTTCAGCTCCTGAAAATTGGAAAGTATCGGCATCATTTCCTGTTTTATATTGGGGAATTCCTTTATCCGTTTTTCGTTGGATTCTAGGGATGTCCACATTCCATCCCAGTCCGAAAGGAGAATTACCACCCCCGGAATTATAGGACAAAGACAAATTGGGAGAAAAGCCATTTCTGCCAGGGCTAACTGGTAGTGGGATAGAAAAAGAAGCTGTACCATTTGCGGCATTCACCTGAAATTTTTCGTCTATACCTTTTAGTGCACCACCTCCTTTGGGAAGTGAAATGGATGGGATTTCAATGGCATTTGATTTTGTGGCGCGCTCTTGGTTTAGCGCATCAATACTGTTAGTATTGGATTGCATAGAAGTCTGGTTGCTATTTCTAGGATCATCATTCATAATGGAGGTTGTTAGTTCTTTAAGCAATCAAAATGTTAAAAATCTTATTTGGATTTAAAAACTTCTATTCTCAATTAATACTGATGCGAAGCAAAAGGTTAAAAATAAAAGATACCAAAAAAAAAGTCTTTGCTTTAGCCTTTACTAAGCACTAACACCATTTCCTCTTTGACCAATGTCTGGTGCAAACCGTGAATTTTAGAGGTAAATCAAGGTAAATAACTATACCTCCGCTTCAACACATTATAAATTTATAGATAATAAATTACAAAATGTTGTAAAAAACCGTCCTTTATGATTTGGAAATCAAGTGTATAGGGGATTTTGAGAAAAGCTTTATTTATGTTTTTCAAGCAAAGCATGTGAAGCCATAAGTTCCTGAAGAAAATTGAACCTGTCTATATGAAATTTGGAAGGGCATACCCCACAGTGTTTTTTAAAATCATTGGAAAAATGGGGGAAGTCATAGTAATTAAAAAGTGCAGCCAATGATATAAAATTGTTAGGAGTATCCGATTTCACCTCGGCAAACATAAAATTGAATCTTACAATACGGTTATAAGCACAAGGACTGATGCCAACCATCACTTTGAATTTTTTCTGAAAATAACGCTCGCTGACATTTATTTTTTTAAGAATGTTTGTGATGGAAGAGCAACCATATGTTTCATTCATTAATTGGACGGCATAGTCTATGAAATTCAAACTGGGTCGAACCGATAAACATTTTTTGAGCAAAATTCTTTCAATGACTCTTATTCGGCTCTCAGGAGATTGACGGGATTCAAATTCTTTTGTAAAACACGCCAAGCCACCTTTGAAAAGTGTATTGGCAACCCCTGCTTTATCATTAGATGAAGGCATATCCAATCCAAAAAGATGCCACAGGCCGGTCGGTTTAAATGTTACACCATATAGGTCTACCCGATCGGAGTCAGAATTAAAATAGTAGTGATGGGTCTGCTGACCTACGGTATAGAATCTCGACAATTCCTGTTTCTCATTTTTTTGAAATATGTAAAAAGAACCACAAAAGTGAAATCCCATAACTCCAAACCCACTAGGTAAACAAAATTCACTGATTTTATCAACATAATCCGACTTTTGGCATTTTATGGTATAATAAAATGCAATGTAGGGTTGTAGAATTTTGGATGTGGGATAGGTTTCAAACATTCTGTTGGCTTAAAATACCTTGTTGGTGCCTTCTAATTAAAAAGCACACAATTTTTTGCGATCATCAGAAATGTTACTGATGGAGTTTGGAAGTATTAATTTACAATATTTTTGCGTATTAGCATAATAATCATCTGGTTCCAGTCCCATAAAACTACCGTTTTAAGGGACAGTTTTCATAAAATGTAAAAGTTTTCTACGTAGTTTCACATGTTTAGACCTATATAATCTTCTCATTAATTTCCCTTTTACTGGAAACTTGGAGTACATTTAAACGACCTTTTATGGAACTAAAATGTGGATTTAAACGGAGTTTTTCTGTATAACATGGTACCTAGACTCAATTGTTTACGCATAGTATAGATTGCCGTAGTAATTAAAATGTTTTCACTATGATCTTTATAAAAACTATTAATACAAATTTTGAACACCTATAAAAAAGATCATTTGCAATAATCGATTTAAAATTTTGCAAAATACACTTTCAAAATTCGCTCTCCACCCCAAATAATATTTTTTGAAATTAAAATCAATTAACCTATATTTATCTCCATAAAAGATAACACCATTTAGGTCTATATACCGGACAAATGGCAAAGCATTGCACGGCTTTAGATGTGCAGGGTAAAACATTGATTGGGAGTGGTTTGAATGCTTGAAATGCGTTTTGCCACCCCGACAAAAGCCAGTTCATAATGAACTGGCTTTTATTTTTTAGGCCAAATCTCTTAAAAATCTCATAATTATTCTTGGTGTTATAAATGACTAAGGTCATATTGTAGTTACGATACACTTCGTAAGTTTGCAGCACTATAAGCACAATAATATATGAATACAGGTCTTGTACTTTCTGGCGGTGGAATGAGAGGTGTTGCACACATAGGAGTGATCAAAGCACTGGAAGAACGGAAATAAACCTTACACCCTGATTCAAAAGGATGAGCATCAATAATCCACTATAAAATATTGTTCCTGATAGGTACAGGCTTATTGTGGCTATTATCATTATTAATTGTATGTGGCTCCTTATTGAATTCCTGCGTTCGTTAGAAAAGGATATAAAACATAAATTTGAGAAAGCTGGCAGCCATAATTCGAAAGACCGAAAAGTATTTTCTCAAATTCGGTTTATCAAAAACATGGCCTTTATAATCATCGTCACACATGCCATCACCCTTATTTTATGGAATATTCCTGCGACCAAAAAAATAGGTGAAACAATACTTACTACGTCGGGTATTATAGGCATTAATGCAGGGACCGTAGTCAAAAATTCAATCGCCAATCTATTGGTGACAGAAACGAATGAATCCACCTTGAGGCACCGAGTTCCTGTTAGTCTTATGACTGCAACGGATAAATGAAATTTAATATGTATTTTACAGGAACAATTGCTGGGGTTTAATTAAGAAAACATCCTTATTACTACCGAAATCCCGACGAATTGATTCCCCTATTATTTCCAAAACCTTAAACTTATGAGGAATGAAATACTTGCAATAACCTTTATAGAATGGCAGAGGAATTAAAAGACAACGAACTCTTTAAAGGCATTTTTGAATCTTCAGTAGAAGGAATATTGGTGGTGGACCACCAGGGTAATATAATAAAGGCAAACCCTTCGGTCGAAAAAATGTTTGGTTACCTAACTGGTGAATTAATAAGGAGAAAAGTAGAAGACCTTATTCCCGATAACTTTCAAAAAAATCACCAAACCCATAGAATGCAATATGCCAAGAAACCTAAAAGTAGGACTATGGGCAAAGGACTTGATTTGTGGGGCCTAAGAAAGGACTGTACCCAATTTCCGTTGGAAATAAGCCTTAGTCCAACAAAAATAAATGAGAAAAAAGTAGTTATTGCCTTTATTATAGACATAACTACTCGGTTGTCAGCATTAAAGGAGGCAGCCATCAGTTTAGAAAGGATGGATGAGGCTCAAAGTTTGGCCCATGTCGGTAACTATGTTTTGAATCTGCAGACCAATGAAAAAAATTGGTCTGATGAATTTTATAAAATATGTGGTCTCACTCCAGGAGATGAACGACTTACCGTTGAAACCGCCAGTCAATTTATCCATCCTGAGGACAGGAAAGACACTTTAGCGGCCATTGATTTCGCCATTAAAAACCAAACGCCCTATTCTAAAAACACAAGATTTGTTAGAACCGATGGTACGGTAAGGTATATAATGGCCAAGGGAAAAGCGTCTTATGACACTAATGGAAATCCTTTAGAATGGTTCGGAACCATACAAGACATTACAGCCGAGAAAGCCATTGAGAACATCCTTTATGTTAGAAACCAGGCTTTAGCCGTAACCGCTAGTGGTATTGTTATTTGCGATGCTCAGCAACCAGATTTCCCCATTATCTATGGCAATGATGCCTTTTCGAAGACAACGGGTTATGATAGCATTGATTTTATTGGTAAAAACTGCCGTTTTTTACAAGGTCAGGACAAGAACCAGAAGGAAATTAAGATTATGGCTACTGCTCTGAAACAGGGTAAAGGGTGCCGTGTAGTACTGCGCAATTACCGAAAAGACGATTCTTTGTTTTGGAACGAGGTTGCGATCACACCAATATACAACGACAATAAAGAATTGACCCACTTTGTTGGCGTGCAAAATGACGTTACAGCTCTTAAGGTGGAAGAATATTTCAAAATTGGACAATCTCATGTGATGGACATGATTATCCAGCATGAGCCATTAAGACACATTACAGATAAAATTGTTGAAACAATAGAAACAGCAATTCCTTATTGCTTAGGTTCTATTTTATTGCTGAACAAAGAAAAAGGGACCTTGCATAAATTGACCGTAGCCAATCTACCCCAAGGGTTCATTAATGCAATTGAAGGGATTGCTATCGGCCCCCAACAAGGTTCTTGTGGTACTGCGGCTTATTTAAAAAAAGAGGTCTATGTTACCGACATTTCGAAGGATGCCATTTGGGAACAATATAGGGAACTAGCTTTGACTTATAACCTTAAAGCATGCTGGTCATTCCCCCTATTTTCTTCAAACCAAGAGTTACTGGGAACATTTGCCATTTACTTCAATACTCCAAGGAAACCACTTACTGTTGAAAAGGAAATAATATTCAATATAACCCAAGCAACAAGTGTCGCCATTGAACAGCACAATGTTAGAACGGCTTTAAATAAGAGTAAGGAAGAACTGGCTGCCTATGCAGAAGTACTTGAAAATAGGGTTTCTGAGCGTACTACCGAGTTAAAAGATATGGTCCAAAAATTGGTGGAATCGAATTTAAGCCTTGAAGACCAAATACAAGATACTAAAGCCGCCGAAAATAGGGCGCTCTCCAGTCAAAAATTATTGGGGAATATTTCTAAAAATTTTCCCAAGGGCTTTGTCGCAGTTGTTAATTCAAACTATGAATTGATATTTGTAGGAGGCGAAGAATTGGATGAATTGGGATTTAGAGACTTAGCAGACACTACTATTACAATAAGTGAGGTCAAAGGCTTACCAGAAGAGGTAAAGAAAAAGGTAGCTACAAATGTTCAAAAAACATTTGCAGGAAAACACTGTTCATTCGAAATATATTTTCAAGGCAGGTCCTATTTGGTCAACACCACACCCTTATTTGATAAAGACAAAAATATTGTCCAGGTCTTGTTGGTACACAATAATATTTCTGATCAAAAAAAGATTGAAATTGAGATTCGCAATACCTTACAGAAAGAAAAAGATCTCAATGAATTGAGGTCACGCTTTATTTCAATGGCCTCTCACGAATTTAGAACTCCTTTGAGTGTGATTCTTTCCGCTACCAACCTAATTGAACGGCAGAACGAACCGGGCAAAGAGGATAAGAGAATAAAATATGTAGCCACCATAAAATCGAGTATAAAAAACTTAGTGGCCATACTCAATGATTTTCTTTCGCTAAGCAAGCTGGAAGAAGGAAAAGTAGTGGCGCAGCCAATTTTATTCGACTTCATAGATTTCTCAAAATCCTTGGTCAAAGAAATTCAAGGAATCAAAAAGAAAGGTCAAGTAATCAATGTACTATCGAATCAAACGAGAATTGAGGTAGGTCTTGACCCCAAATTAACACGACATATTTTACACAATTTATTGTCGAATGCCATTAAATATTCCCAAGAAAACAAGACGATTACCTATAAGATTGATTGTAACGAGGTAAAGCTATTGTTAACCTTTACTGATCAAGGAATTGGCATACCAGCCGAAGAGGTATATCAATTGTTTCAACGCTTTTATCGTGCCAAGAATGCCACAAATATTCGAGGAACAGGCCTTGGGTTGAATATTGTAAAACAGTATACTGAATTGATGGGGGGGATCGTCAGCTTTGAAAGTAAACTTAATGAAGGAACCACTTTCACAGTTGAATTACCTTTAAATTTAATGAAAAATGAAAAAAATACTGCTAATTGAAGACAATCGGGATGTCCTCGAAATGACCGCAGAAATTCTTGAACTTGAGAACTATGAGGTAAGCACTGCCGAAAATGGAAAGGTTGGGATTGAAAAGGCACAACAATTCAAACCAGACCTCATTTTGTGTGATATAATGATGCCCATAGTTGATGGCTATGGCGTATTTCAGCACTTAAGCAAAGACCCTATAACGGCAAGTATTCCTTTTATTTTCTTAACGGCAAAATCTGAAAAATCGGATTTACGTAAAGGTATGACAATGGGGGCAGATGATTATCTGACCAAACCTTTTGAAGCACACGAATTGCTAGAGGCAATTGAAGTTCGTCTTAACAAGAACACGTTCTTGCGGAAGGAATTTGCTAGAAACGTTGAAGGAATCACTGAATTTATTAAAGAAGCCACAAAGTATCAAAATCTAAAAGAGCTTTCGGAAGACAAAAATCTCACAGAATTGAACCCCAAAGAAGTGATTTTTTCAGAAGGAAGTACCGCCCATAATCTATATTTCATTCAACGTGGCGAGGTTAAAACCTTCAAACACAACGAAAATGGAAAGGAGTATGTTACCGGCATGTTCAGCCACGGCGACTTTATCGGACAACTTTCAATTTTGGGAAGTTCGGGACGATATACCGAAACAGCCATTGCACTTAACAAAGTTGAGATATGTAGTATTCCCAAAGAAGACTTTACTCAACTATTGTTCAACAATAAGGATGTTTCGAACAAGTTCATTAGTATGATTTCGAATAACGTCCTTCATATTCAGGATCAATTAATGAGCATGGCTTTCGATTCGGTTCGAAAAAGGGCTGCTACTGCACTGTTGGAATTATTTGAAAAAGGGCTTATTAAAGATACTGTAAATGATGGGCTTAGTATTTCCAGGGAAGATTTTGCAGGCCTTATAGGTACAGCAACGGAAACGGCTATTCGGGTGCTCTCTAATTTCAAGGATGAAGGTTTGATCCAATTGGGTGAATCCCGTAGAGTAGTAATTTGCGATAAAAAACAATTGGAACAGGTGGCCTACTTTGGATAGAAGATTGGGATTTACAACGATTAGAAATTAGACTATTTTTTAAAAATGTAACGGCCTATGGCAATCAATAGCAAGATAATGCCCACAAGCATAAAGGCGCAATAAAAATTGACTAGTGCTTCCTATCGCTTAGGTAACCCCACCAATAAAACATGAATTAAAGCATTCGCACACAGGGCCTGACCTTTAAGATTATGCCAATGTCGCTACCAATAATACAATTCCAATATCACTTGCTATGATTTCAATTTTTTTGAATGTTTAAGCTTGCTAAAAAATTTAAATGGTGAAATTATTAACAACATGACCTAGATCAGACTAATTAAAAGCGTGCCATTGTAAATTAGCTAATAGAGAACACCCCAACCTATGATAATGCTATCTCTAAAAGGTAATACACATGCACGATCCAGAAACAGAACAAAAACAAGTTCTTATAAAATCATATGCTCAAATAACTGAGCTAAAAAACGCTTTAAAAGCGATTCATGAAATTGATTCCGATAAAATAACACTTTCAATTATCGGTAATCTAGGAAATACCAATGAGAATAACCCAAAGAAATTAGTTCAAGAAAAAAGACAATTACACACCTTTTTTAAGAAACTTTTGGGTAACGACACCAATTTTGACACCTTTTATAACCCAGAAATAGGCTATCTGTTTGTAGTTGGTTTTTTAGCGCTTACCTTTCTTAATCCGGTAGGGGGAAGAACAATTGGCGAATTATCTGGTGGTCCATTTGGCATTTTAAGGGGACTGGGTATAAGTGAGGCCAAAGCTATTCTGAATGTCCAGAACCTGCACAATGGAAGTTATCTATTTTTGGCCAGAGGCAAGAGATTGGCTGTCGAGAAACTTGAAGATATCCTGGTAAGCTTGGAAAAGCCTCGATAGTGGTTTGCCATCCGAGAACGTAGAAAAACCCAACGCACATTTGGTATTGCCAACACACAAATCCCACCTCAAAAAATCAAAAAGCCTGTCTCGTTCTTGATACAGGAAGCTAAAATCTCCCCCCACCCACCACCACTCGAATCGAATAGGGATTTTTATACTCATTGAATGAGATAATCAAATATTACCCTTATTTTGGCTACCTGAATAGATCATTCAAAAATGAACCGGATTAAAGAGGTTTTAAAGCAGAAAGGAATAAAGCAGATTTGGCTGGCTGAACGGCTGGGAAAGAGTTACAACATGGTGAACTCTTATGCACAGAACAGAAGACAACCAAGTTTGGAGGACTTATACAAGATTGCTGAAATCCTAAACGTAGAAGTCGCAGCATTACTCATTGAAAGAAAAGCATTATAGATATGGACGGAGCAAGTCTAACACCTGAACAAGAAAAATTAAATGCCTTAAAGCAGATTTTACCTGAAGCATTTAGCGAAGGGAAAATTGACTGGGAAAAACTTAAAGCCACTCTTGGTAAGGACATAAACTTTGCCAACGAACGCTATGTGCTGAACTGGGCTGGTAAAAGTGAGGCTTTTAAAGTGTTGCAAACCCGTACCACCAAGACTTTGATTCCAGCCAAAGACGAAAGTGTAAACTTTGACAAAACCAAAAATAAT
>Ga0209491_10000570_pt1 | contig 73803 bp, 64 predicted proteins | sample BON02_FD_187213 | JGI IMG/M metagenome (GOLD analysis project Ga0209491, IMG submission 187213) | Freshwater microbial communities from Lake Bonney liftoff mats and glacier meltwater in Antarctica - BON-02 (SPAdes) (version 2) | ecosystem: Environmental > Aquatic > Freshwater > Ice > Glacier... | reverse complement strand
CGCTCGGGACGGTCAGCGCGTCGGCCTGCTCGGCAAGCTTCGCCGACCAAGTGCTAAGCGACGCTGCGTAGAGCGCCGCCTCGGCGCGCGAGCCGCCGCGGCAGTTGAGCCGCAGCCCGGGCCGCGTATCGCGGCCGTGGCAGCGCGTGCAGTCGTTGCCTGACGGGTCGAGGCAGGTGCCAGCCGCGCAGACCAGCCGGTACTGGTGCAGTGTCAGCACTGTCCGCGCGCCGGCCTGGCGCGCCGCCGCCAGCGCCCGCCAACCAAACGATGGCAGCAGGTTGTGGGCGTGGACGACGCGCGCGCCGCTGCGCTCAACGGCAGCGCCGACCTGCTGTGGATCAAGGCCGCCGCGGACCAGAGCGAGCGCGCTTTCACGGCCGGTCAGCGTGGCGCTGTCACGGCGCAGCAGCTCAGCCGGCTCACCGAGCTGCTCGGGGATCAGCCGCAGCAGCTCGTCAACAACCCGCTCTTCACCGCCCAGCGTGCGGTATTGGTTGTGCAAAAGGAGGATCACAGCGTCTGCTCACGCTAGCGTCAAACGCTGATGTCACCGACTGCCGCAATCATCATCCCCACGCGCGGGCGGCCGCGTTACCTCGAACGGACACTGCGCTCGCTCCAGCCGCAGGCCAGCAGCGCCGAGGTGCCGGTAATCGTTGTTGATGACGGCCCCGACCTGACGACGAGAACAGTTGCCGAAGCGCACGGCGCACGCTACATCGATGAGGGCGCTGGTGATGGCCTTAACGCGGCGCGTAACCGTGGCCTCGCAGCGACCGACAGCGAGCTGCTGATCTTCACCGATGACGACGTTGAAGTGAGCAGCGGCTGGCTGGCGGCGTTGCTTGCAGGCGCCGCCGCTGCGAGTGACGAGGTTGGCGTCTTTACCGGCCCGATAAATGCCCGGATTGAGGATCATCGCTTCCGCGCCTGCGGCCGCGAGGGCTGGCCGATCACGACAACCGAGCTTGGGTCGAGCGACAGCGACTGCGAAGTTGCTTGGGGGTCGAACATGATGATTCGCCGCAGCGCGATTGAGCGAGTCGGGCTCTTTGACCCGCTGCTTGGCGGCGGCGGCGACGAAGAAGAGTGGCAGGCGCGCTGGCAGCGCAGCGGCGGCCGGATCCGCTACCTCGCCGACGCGTCACTGGACCACCTGCGCTGCGGCGACGACTCGCGCCTTCGCTCACTTTGCGCGGTGGCGCGCAGGCGCGGCCGCGTTGCGCGGCGCTTTGATGAGTCGCGCGGACAGGCGCCCGCGGTGGGCGGCGAGCTGCGAACGCTGGCTGGCTGCCTGTGGCATGGGCCGCGGCGGCTCTGCGCAATGGGGCCGGTGATGACGGCGCACAGCTGGGGCAGGCTGGAGGCCGCAATCTGGCGCAAGCCGCTCAGCGAAGCGCCGCTGATTACCGGCGTAAACGACTTTCTTGCGCCTGGCAGCGGAATCGTTGCTGGCCGCCGTGCCCGGCTGCTGGCGCTGGCCGACCGCGGCCTTGACCTGCGCGCAGCGCGAAGCGACCGCGCGCTAGCGCGGGCCGCAGCGCAGGGGCCCCAGCGCAGCGTGCTCGTTTTGACCGTCGCGGGCGAGGGCGAAACGCTGCTCACGGCGCAACGCGCTGAACTCGAGCGCTCGCGCCACGCTGTTGAGCTGCGCACTGGCGCCGCTGGCGGCGGCGGCAAGTTTGAGAACCTCAACCTGCTGTTTGCGGCCGCCGATCGCCAGCAGTACGACTGGATCGTTGTGCTCGACGATGACGTCGACCTGCCAAGCGGCTTTCTTGACCGCTTTCTCTTTGCCGCCGAGGCGGCGCAGCTGCAGATCGCGCAGCCAGCCCACCGACTCCACTCACACGCCGCCTGGCCGATCACGCGCCGGCGCAGTGGCGTGCGCTCGCGCCGCACCAACTTTGTTGAGATTGGCCCGGTGACAGCCTTCGCGCCAGCGGCGGCGGCCGCGCTGATCCCATTCCCGCCGCTGCAAATGGGATGGGGGCTCGACGCCCACTGGGCCGCAATTGCAGCGCAGCGCGGCTGGCCGCTCGGAATCGTTGACGCAACACCGGTTGGCCACACGCTGCGAGCGACAGCCGCCGACTACCCGCGCGAGGCCGCTATCGCTGAGGCCCAAGCATTCCTTGCCGAGCGGCCCTACCTGCGCCGCGACGAGATCCGCACGATCGGGATTCAGCGATGAAGGTTGCCGTCGTCGCGGAGTTCTACCCGCGCGCCCATGACCCGGTGCTTGGCATTTGGGCGCACCGCCAAGCGCAAGCCGCGATCGCCGCTGGCGCCGAGCTTCGCGTGGTTGTCTTAAACCGCGTTGTTCCACCGGCCGCGACGCCAATCCTTAGCCGCCCCGCAGCGGCGCTGAAGCTGGCCCGTCACCCGTCGCGCTTAAAGCTCGACGGTGTGGAGATTGATTATGTCCGCTACGCCTCGCCGCAAATGGGCAGCTCATACGGATCCTGGGGAAGCTGGGCCGCGAAGCCACTCGGTCGCGCGCTCGCGAAGCTACGCAAGGAATTCCCGTTCGACCTGATCCACGCCCACAACGCCGTCCCAGCCGCCGACGCCGTACTGACCGCGGGCCTAACCGACCCGCTTGTAGTTTCCGTTCACGGCGCCGACCTCTACTACACCGCTCCGCGCTTTCCGCAAGGGCGGGCGGCGGTCGAACGGGCCTTCGCGCAGGCGCGGCTGGTGATTGCCAACGGCGCGGGGATCGCGGGCGACTGCGCCCAGCTTGGCGCCGAGAGCTGCGAGGTCGTCCACCTAGGTACCGACCTGCCGGCGAGTCGCGCGCCGCGGCCCGAGCACCCCACGCTCGTCACCGTCGCCCACCTCGCTACGCGCAAACGCCACGCCGATGTGCTGCGCGCGCTCTGGGTGCTGCGTGACCGCTTCCCTGAGCTGCGTTATCTGATCATCGGCGACGGGCCTGAGCGCGCCAAGCTTGAGCAGCTGGCCGACTCGCTTGGACTGCGGGGGCGCGTTGAGTTTGCCGGACAGCTAGAGCACGAGGAGGCTTTGCGGCGCGCGCGCGAATGCTCAATCTTCGTGATGCCAAGCGTCGACGAGGCCTTTGGCGTCGCTTACATCGAAGCGATGGCCGGCTGGCTGCCGGCGGTCGGCTCGGTCGGTGAGCCAGGGCCGTTTGAGATTCGCCGCTACGGCCAAGGGATGCGGATAGTGCCCCCGGCCGACGTTGAGCGGCTCGCCGAGCGGCTCGGTGAGATGCTCGAATCCCCCGCGCTGATAGCGGATCTTGGCAACCATGCGCGGGCGACAGTTGAGCGCGAGTTCAGCTGGCAGGCCTGCGGCGCGGCGACCGTCGCCGCCTACGAGAAGGCGCTCTCGCAATGACGAAGCCCGTGCTGGTGGTCACAAACCAAGTGCCAGCGGACCGCGCCGGTGCGCTGGCCGAGCTGCACAAGGCTGAGGGAATAAAACTCGCGATCTACGACGGCAAGCAGCACCACGGCAGCGCTGGCCTCGACGATCCGGGCGTTCCGTTTATTCGCTCTAGCCAGAAGGGGATCTACCGACTCGCCGCCAGTGGCCGCTACCGCGCAGTAATTGCGACCAGCGCCGGGCGCGTTGCGCTTCCCGCCGCCTACGCCGGTGCGCGCCGGGCTGGAATTCCATTCATCTACTGGACGGGCATCTGGCATCAGGTTTCGACCCCCGCCCACCTTGCCGCGGCGCCGCTGGTGCGCTGGATTGAAGCTCACGCCGACGCCGTGATCGCCTACGGCCCGCACGTTGCCCAGTACGTCAAAGGCCACGGAGCGAAGAATGTTCACTTGGCGCCGCAGCCGGTTGACGTTCAGTTCTGGAGTGAGCCGGGGCGCCCCGCCGCATGGCGCCAGCAGCTTGGTGAGCCGTCACTGCTGGTTGGCGTGGCCGGCCGCAGCGGCGTGGATAAAGGAGTTGGCGTGGCAATCGAAGCCTGGCAGCGCGGCGCGCTGGCTTCACACGGCGCGATGTTGGTGATCGCCGGTGATGACGATGGCGGCCGCGCCGATCAGCCTTCAGTCCGTGCGCTCGGCAAGCTCAGCGCCGCGCAGATGCGCGACCTTTACGCCGCAGCCGACATCTGGCTAGTCCCCTCCGTGGCGACTCGCGCCTTCCGTGAGCCGTGGGGGCTGGTCGTCAACGAAGCGATGCTCCAAGGCGCGGCCGTGATCGCCAGTGATGCGGTTGGCGCCGCCGCCGGCGGGCTCGTCAGCGACGGCGAAACTGGGCTGATCGTAGAAGCCGGCGACGAGGCCGCCCTCGCGGCTGCAACGCAAAGCCTTGAGCGCGACCCGGCGCTGCGCGAAAAGCTCGCCGCAGCGGGGCTTCAGGCCGCCGCCAACTACGATTACGCGGCTTGGACCGCGGGCTGCTCGGCAGCCTTGGAAAGCGTCCGCGCCGGGCGAAGCGCCTGCTAGCGTTCACTCTTGTTGCAGTTTCGACCAGTTTTGCTGCGGCTGCACGCCCTCTAGCCATGAAACGCTTGCTAAAGACGACACCACTGCCGGCGGGGCTAGCCGCCGCGGCGCTCTTCGCCGCGCTCATTGCGCCGAGCGCTGCGCTGGCAAGCTGGGAGGACCTACTGCAGCAGGCCTGCGGCGAGAAGGGGCAGGTGACCGGCACCTTCACGCAGGCTGAATACAAAGAGGCGCTGGCGAACATTCCCGCCGACGCCGACCAGTACTCAAACTGCCGCGCGATTATCGAAGCTGCCCAGCTGGCGGCGGCAACTGGATCAAACGCGCTCTCAGAGGCGCAGGCCGCAGCGATTCTGGCGGCCGCCGCCCCGGAGGAGCGGCAAGCGATCGCCACCGCTGTGAACGAATCCTCCAGCGGCGACAAAGCAAAGGTTGGCGACGTGATCGTTGACCCGGCAGCCTTCGGCACGGCTGCCACCGCCACCGCGGCGGCGAACAAACTTCCACTCTCACTAAAAATCCTGCTCGCGCTGCTTGGCGCCGGCTCGCTCGCCGCGCTGGGCGCGGTCCTGATCCCTCGTGTCCGCAATTACTACGCCAGTCGCTGAGCCGCTGGCGCTCCAGCACGCCAGCGGCCCGCCAGGCCGCTGGACGCCGCTTGGCCGCGTGCTGCTAACGCTGGCCTTCGCAGCGCTCTTCTGCGCGCTTAGCTTCCACGCCAGCGGCGGCCTGCAGCTGAAGACGCTCACACAGACCGAGGTGGTGCTGATCGCGCTGGCAGGAATCCTCGGCGCGCTAGCCGTTCTCGCCAGCGCTGACACTCGCAAGCCGTGGGGGCTGATCTCGATCGGTTTCTTTGCGCTGCTCGTTTTCATTACCGGCGCCTCAATCGTTTGGGCGATCGACCCAAACGTCGCCTGGCTCGAGACGAACCGCACGCTTGCGCTGCTGGCGGCCTTCGTGACCGGCGCTGCGCTGGTGCGCCTCGCCCCCGGCCAGTGGCGCTCGCTGCTCGGCGGGCTGCTGATTGCCAGCTTTGCAGTCAGCCTCTACGCGCTACTGACAAAGGTTTTCCCTGCTGCCTTAGCTGAGACCGAAACTTACGGCCGCCTGCGTGAACCGTTCGGATACTGGAACGCCGTCGGCCTGACAGCCGCGCTTGGCCTGCCCGCCGCCGCTTGGCTTGGCGCGCGCCGCGAAGGCCACGCCGCAACAGCAGTTCTCGCCTACCCAGTCAGCGGGATTCTCATGGTGGCGCTGCTGCTGGCGTACTCACGCGGTTCGCTGCTGGCGGCAGCGCTAGGGCTCGCCTTCTGGTTGATTCTTGTTCCGCTGCGACTGCGCTCAGCGACAGTGCTGATCGCCGGGATTGGCTTTGGCGCGCTGCTTGGCGTCTGGGCCTTCGGGCAGAGCGGGCTCAGCGCCGACCGAATTGAGCTGCCGCTGCGCAGCAACGCTGGCACCGAGCTAGGAGTAGGGCTGCTGGCGCTAACGGTGATCCTGCTGATAATCGGCCTCGTCGCAACCTGGCTGCGCGAGCGGCGCCAGTGGCCAGCGAAGACAACGCGCACCTGGGGCGCGCTGCTGCTGATCTGCCTCGCACTCGCTCCGATCGCCCTAGCGGCCGTGCTCGCCACCTCAGAGAAGGGCTTCGCTGGCAGCATCTCTAGCGGCTGGAAGAGCTTGACCGACCCCAACGCCAAGCAGCCACGCAACGACCCGACTCGGCTGACGGCGATCGGTAGCGCGCGAGCCCGTTACTGGCGCGACGCGATCACAATCGTCAAGTCAAAGCCGGTGATTGGCGTGGGCGCCGGTGGTTATGAGGCGGCGCGACTGATCGTTCGTGAAGACGACCTTGATGTGCTCCATGCACACGGTTTCATAGTCCAGACCGCGGCCAATCTTGGCGCCGTAGGACTGGCCGTGACGCTAGCGCTGCTGGCAGCATGGCTGGCTGGAGCTTGGCGCGCGACCGGCCCATGGCGCGGGCCTGGGCGGCGCAGCTGGAGTGATGATCGGGCCGGAATGATGGCGCTGGCGGCGGTCGTCGTCGTCTTTGGCGTCAGCTCGCTGGTCGACTGGACTTGGCTGATTCCCGGCACGGCCGTGCCGGCGCTCTTCGCTGCTGGCTGGCTGGTGGCGCGTGGGCCACTGGCGCAGCAGATAACGCCCGTAGGCAGCCTTCGCGACCGGCTTCGCAGCGGCGTGCGTAGCCGCTGGCGCGCAGCCAGCGCGCTGCTGCTGATCGCGATCGCGGCCGTCGGAGCTTGGACCGTGACGCTGCCCCAGCAGTCGGTCAACCAGAGCGACGCAGCGCTCGAAGCGCTGGTTGCTGGTAAGAACGCCCAGGCCCAGCAGCTAGCGCTCGAGGCGCAATCGACCAACCCGTTCTCAAACGAGCCGCTTTACGTGCTGGCCGGCGCGCAGACCGTCGCCGGCGAGCTGCCGGCCGCCGAGGCTACATACGAGAGCGCCGTCCAGCGCCGCCCGTCAGTAGTGGCTGGCTGGATCGCTCTAGCCCAGTTCCGCCTCAACGAGCAGGACGATCCGATCGGCGCGCAGCGCGACATCAAAGCAGCGCTACACCTCAACCCGCGCGCGCTGCAAGCGAAGGCAACCTTCCTGCTTGCCTACCGCGCCGTCAAACGCGCCGAGGAGAAGAAGTCAAAAAAGAAAAAGACGGAGAATTAGTTCACCTTGCGCGGGCGATCAGCGAGCGGCGCAGCAGCGGCGGCCCGTCAGCGGCGATCACGCTGACCTGATCAAAGCCGGCGCCGCTAAGGAGCTCGCGCAGGGTGCGTGCGGTAAAGAAGCGCAGATGGTCGGCGCGGGGGTCGAACCGGCGTTCAAGCGGGCGGCCCGCCAGCGCCTCGCAGGCAACAACAAGTCGCGCCTGGTTTGGCGTAGTCGCCAGCAGCATCGCTCCAGTGACGAGCACGCGCCGCACCTCGCCGAGCAGCAGTTGCACGTCAACGACGTGCTCGAGCGTCTCGCCGCACCAGACGAAATCGAATGAGCTATCGGCAAACGGCAGCGGCGCGCCCTCCTCGCTGTGGACGAACTCAGCCTCGGGGACCCGTGTGCGTGCGCGGCGCAGCGCCTCCTCAGCCGCGTCAACGCCAACGACGCTCATGCCGGCTCCAACCAGCGCGGCGCTGAAGTGGCCGTCACCGCAGCCAAGGTCAATCACCCGCTGGCCTGCAATCACGTCGGCCAGCAGCAGCTCACGGCGCTGCTCAAAGCTCTCCGGCAGCGCGCCGGGCGGCACCGCCGCCCAAACTTCTTCGTGCCAGCCCGCCACCTAAAAGGCGCCGCGGCGCCGCAGAACGGCGGGAATTGTCTGCACGATGATGCTGAGGTCAAGCGCTAGCGACCAACTCTCAATGTAAAGAAAGTCAAGCTTTACGAGATCATCAAAGTCAAGCTCAGAGCGGCCCGAGACCTGCCAGAGTCCAGTCATCCCCGGCAGCACCAGGTAGCGGCGCCGGTGCCAGTCCTCAAGCCGCGCGTAATCGCGCTGAGGCAGCGGCCGCGGCCCGACGATCGACATCTTGCCGCGCAGCACGTTCCACAGCTGCGGCAGCTCATCGAGTGAGATGCGGCGCAGTAGGCGGCCGACCGGCGTAACGCGCGGGTCGCGGCGGATCTTAAAGAGCGGCCCGTCAGCCTCGTTTTCAGCCTCCAATTCGTGCTGAATCAGCTCCGAGCCTTCGTACATCGTGCGGAACTTAAGGCAGGCGAACGGCTCGCCGCCAATCCCGGGCCGCGTTGAGCGGAATAGCACCGGCCCGCGCGAACTGAGCTTGACGGCCAGCGCGATCAGCGCCAACAGTGGGCTCAGCAGAATCAGGCCAAGCAGCGCGCCGCTCAGGTCGAAGAGCCGCTTGAGCGCATAGTCGGCGCCTTCAAAGACCGGCGCGCGCAGTTCGAACAGCGGCACCGCTGAGCCGGGAACAAACTCGGCTCGGCGCGCGAGCAGCTCGCTCGTTGTCGGCGCGACCCTAACCCGCACGCCGCGCTCGTGGCAGCGGTCAACGATCTCCAGCACGCGCGCTTCATCAAAGCCTGGGTCGGCGATCACCAGCTCATCAAAAGCGACCGAACCAAAGACGTCGTCAAGCTCTGCTGGCCCAACGATGTCAACGACCTCAACCGGATTGCTGCGGCTGGCAGCCAGAGCCTTGCCGACCGCCTCGGCGTGGGCGCCAACCCCCACCAGCACGGCGCTGCGGCGATAACCGGCGGCGCGCAGGATCCTGCCGCTGGCGCGCTCATAGAGGGCGCGCAGCAGTCCGATGATCGCGACCGCAAAGATCAGCGTGCCCCAAAAAATGTAATAACTGGAGAAGTCGCGGCCAACGATCTCGGAGTAGAGAAAGGCGACCAAAGCAACCGAGAAGAGCGCCGAGACAACGGCGCCCAGCCCGGGCCGTGAGCCACGGTCGCCGTAAAGGCCGGCGCGGGCAAAGAGCAGCAGCGTCAGCAAGGCGGCAAAGACGCCGTAGTTGTAGGCCTGCGTGAGGTTGGCATCGAAGCTGGCGCCGCCAATAATCAGTGACTTACTCTGAAGCGCGACGAGGATCGCCAAGTAAATGCCAGCTAGGTCAACGATCACGAGCGAGACCACGCGAACCGCGCTGCGCAGCAGGTCCATCGTCAAAAGGAACGACAGTGGCGTGCGGCGGCGGCGCAGGTCATGGCCGTCAGCGACGACCAGCAACTCAGGGCGCTCGGCGAACGGATCGCGCGGCGTTGACTTTGGTCGACTTGGTTTATCGGGCATCGATTTATCTACCTAAACACAGCCCGGCCGCAAATGTAACGGCCGGCTTCAGCTGGGCATTCCGAGCAGCGCTTCAGCGCCGGACTGCTCAATCGTCTGCGCAAGCCCTTCACGCAATGCAACCTTCGGCTCCCAGGACAGTAGTTCCTGCGCGCGCGTGATGTCTGGCTTGCGCTGCTTCGGATCGTCGGTCGGCAGCGCCTCGTAAACGATCTCGGAGCGCGAACCTGAAACCTCAATCACGTTTTGTGCCAGCTCGAGCAGCGTGAACTCATCCGGATTACCAATGTTGACCGGCTGATGCTCGCCTGACTGACTGAGCGCAATCAACCCGCGAATGAGGTCAGAGACGAAACAGAAGGAGCGCGTTTGGCTGCCGTCACCGAAGACCGTGATCGGTCGATCGGCCAGCGCTTGGCGCAGGAAGGTCGGAATCGCGCGGCCGTCGTGGGCGCGCATCCGCGGGCCGTAAGTGTTGAAGATCCGCACGATCGCTGTGTCAACGCCCTGCTGGCGGTGGTAGGCCATCGTCAGCGCCTCGGCGTAACGCTTTGCCTCGTCGTAAACGCCGCGCGGGCCGATCGGGTTTACGTGGCCCCAGTAATCCTCGGTCTGCGGGTGAACCTGCGGGTCGCCATATACCTCGCTGGTTGAGGCGAGCAGAAAGCGGGCGCGGTGTTCCTTCGCAAGGCCGAGAGTGTGATGGGTTCCGTGCGAACCAACCTTCAAGGTCTGCAGCGGCAAGCGCAGATAGTCGATCGGTGAAGCAGGAGAGGCGAGGTGGTAGATCGAATCGATCGGCTGCTCAATGAAGTAAGGCTCAGTGATGTCGCAGTTGACGAAAGTGAACTCGTCGGCGCGAATGTGCTCAATGTTGCCCAGCGAGCCGGTTTCAAGGTTGTCGACGCAGATTACGCGGTCGCCGCGGCGCAGCAATTCGTCGCAAAGGTGCGAGCCAAGAAAGCCTGCGCCGCCGGTAACTAGGGAAGTGGCCATCGGTCAAGAGTACGGAGTTGACGAGCTCTTGCGCGGGCCGTTTCGTGCGGGTCAGCGGCCCGGGCTCATTCCGCCCTCTGCTTAGGCGTCACGCCGCCAACTCGCCGGCGTTCTTCGCCTTCAACCTCAACCTTCCAGATCGGCGCGCAGGCCTTCAGCTCGTCAATGATTTCGCGCGCTCCAGCGAACGCTTCGCTGCGGTGCGCCGCGCTGGCGGCGACAATCACGCTCGCCTCGCCCAAAGGCACGCTGCCTACGCGGTGCTCGGCGGCGGCGGCGCAGAGCCCGTGGCGCTCAGTTGCCGCGTCAACGATGCGGGCCATCTGCTCCAAAGCCATCTCGGCGTAAACCTCGTAGTCGAGCGACGCGACTTCGCGCGTGACGCCAGAGAAGCTGACGACGGCGCCGGCGCGCGGGTCGCGGACGCGCTGCACGAGCGCGTCGAGCGAAAGCGGCGACTCGCTAAGCGCGACGTGAGTTTGCGCGCCGCCGCCGGAGACCGGCGGAATCAAAGCCAGCTCATCACCGGCCGAAAGAACAAGGTGATCATCGGCGTACTCGCGGTTGACGGCCAGCAAGCAGCCGCTGGCGTCGATCTGCCCGCTCAGCGCGGCGAGCGCGTCGGCGACGCTCGCGCCATCAGCCAGCTCCAGCTGCAGCGAATCGCTGCCCGCCAGCTCGCGCAAACCTGCAAATAGTCGAACCGAAACCTCCACAGCGCGCAGCCTACGGCACAACCTCTTTTTCGATCCGGCGGTACGGTTCTCAAATGGCTTCTTCAGAGCAGAACGAGCGCGTCACAATCGCGCCGATCGTTGGCCCCGACGACCCGCGCCGCTTCACCGATTCAGGAATTGAAATCGATGCTCTTTACGGCGAAGCAGATTTACCGAAAGATCTTCAGCTTGGAGTGCCCGGCGACTTCCCTTACACGCGCGGAGTGCACGAGCAGATGTACCGCTCGCAGCAGTGGACAATGCGTCAATACGCCGGTTACGCGAGCGCGAAGGAATCGAACGAGCGCTACCGCTACCTGCTCTCGCGCGGCGGCACCGGCCTTTCGATGGCCTTCGACCTGCCGACGCAGCTAGGGCTCGATTCCGACAACGCGCTCTGCGAAGGCGAGGTTGGCCGCACCGGCGTGGCGATCGACACGATCGACGACATGCGCACCGCGTTTGATCAAATTCCACTTGATCAAGTTTCAACGTCGATGACGATCAACGCTCCGGCCTCGGTGCTGCTGATGCTCTACGACCTTGTCGGCGAAGAGCAGGGCGTGCCGAGCGACCAGCTTCGCGGCACGGTCCAGAACGACATCCTCAAGGAGTACGTCGCGCGCGGCAACTACATCTATCCGCCTGAGGCTTCGATGCGGCTGACGACCGACGTCTTCGCTTACTGCTCCGAAAATATTCCAAAGTGGAACACGATCTCGATCTCCGGCTACCACTTTCGCGAGAAGGGCTGCTCAGCGGTGCAGGAGGTCGCCTTCACGCTCTCGACCGGAATTGCTTACGTGCAGGCGGCGATCGACCGCGGCCTCGACGTAAACGACTTCGCGCCGCGCTTGGCCTTCTTCTTCAACGGCCACAACAACGTCTTCCAAGAGGTCGCGAAGTTCCGCGCCGCGCGGACAATGTGGGCGCAGATCATGAAAGAGCGCTTCGCAGCGACCAACCCGAAGGCGATGATGCTGCGCTTCCACACCCAGACCGGCGGCGTGACGCTGACCGCCCAGCAGCCGGAGAACAACATTGTCCGCGTAGCACTGCAAGGCTTCGCTGCAGTCTGCGGCGGCACGCAGTCGCTGCACACCAACGGCTTCGACGAGGCGCTGGCGCTGCCGAGCGAGGCGGCCGCGAAGACGGCGCTGCGAACACAGCAGATTATCGCCGCCGAGTCGGGCGCGGCCGACACCGTTGACCCGTTCGCTGGCTCTTACTACGTAGAATCACTCACGGACGAGATCGAAAGTCGAGCGGCTGAGCTGATCGCCAAAGTCGACGAGCTTGGCGGCGCCGTCAACGCAATTGAGTTCATGACGGCCGAGATCGACGAATCGGCTTGGGGTTATCAAGAGCGTTACCGCACGAAGCAGGACATCGTCGTCGGCGTCAACGAATACATCGAAGAGCAGATCGAAGTGCCCGGCCTGCTGCGAGTTGACCCGCAGTCTGAGCGCGAGCAGCTCGCGCGGCTGGCTGCTTTCAAAGCGGACCGCGACCAGGAGCTCGTCGCCGCCAGGCTCGAAGAGCTGCGCGAGGTTGCTCGCGGCGAAGCGAACTTAATCCCGGCGATCCGCGCGGCACTGAAGGACCGCTGCTCGATGGGCGAAGTTTGTGGCGCGATGAAAGATGTATTCGACGGTTACAAGCCGGGCTCCTAGCGCCAAGCGCCTAGGATTAAGAAATGCTCGCGCTGCTCGTCTATGAATTCGTTCTTTGGATTTATCTTGCTGCGGTAGTGATCGCCTTCGGGGCGCCGTTCATCTACCCAATTATTTTGGCCCGCGTGACGAACGCCAACCCCGAAGCGCTGCCGGGGCTCTACAACGCGATGATCCACGCCGGTCGCACGCTGATCAGCGTCGCCTACGCGGTCATCCTCCTCGCCGGCGCCTACCTCGCAAGCGACGCTGGGCTGTGGAGTGAGTATTGGGTTTTGGGCTCGCTGGTTATTTTGGTTGTGCTCGTCGGCATTAGCCTTGGCCTCGCGCTGCCGACCGAGAAGAAGCTCAGCGCGATCGCTACAAAGGAACTGGCAGCGCGCGGTGGCGGCGAGCAGATGACCTTCTCGGCTGAATACGAGAAGGGCTACCGCAAGCTCAACCTTGTAGGCGTGATCTCGAACGTTTTGGTTTTGATCGCGCTCTTCTTGATGATCGCCCAGCCCGTTTAGCCGTTAGGCCAAGCGGGCGCCGCCTTGCAGCGCCCATTTTCGGCAGGAATGGCCTTTGTCGAATGGAAGAGATGACAACGATGTCAGCGCACAGTGCAGAGCGCAGGCTTGTTAAGTCTTCGCCGGAGCTTTGGGCCGAGGTCAGCGATCAAGAGTCGCTTGGCCGCCGTCTCGATGCCTTTGGCGAAATTCGCATAACCGGGACCGATCCCGAATCCACCGTCGCCTGGGAGGGCAACGCAGTTAGCGGCACGGTGGCAATCGCATCGGCCGGTTGGGGAACGAAGGTCACGCTGACCGTCGAAGCTGAGGATCGCCCCGTCGCCGCGCCCGCCCCCGCGCCACCAACGCCGGAGCCTGAACGGGCCGCCGCGGCCGAGCCGACCACGACGCCGGCGGTCGCCGCGGCCCCACTCGCGGCCCCAAGCAAGGACGAGCCGACGCCTGCGCCGAAGCCCAAGCGCGGCTTCTTCGCTCGCCTGTTCGACTTTGGCCCGGCGACCCCAGACCCCCAGCGTCAGGCTGCGCCTAGCGACGAACCAGCCCCGCGCCCGAAGCCTGAAGTAACGCCCGAGCCTGAGCCGATGCCCGAGCCGATGCCCGAGCCGATCGTCGTGCCCGAAGTTGAGCCGGCAATCAGCACCGAACTGCCTGAGGCAGCGCCACTGAGCGCCGAATCGATCGACGAGATTCTCGCCGGCGTGCTCGACGACCTTGGCGCCGCGCATCACCGCCCCTTCTCTCGCTCCTAGCTCGCGCAGCGGCCGCAGGCCCTGCCGCCCTGCCCAGCATCTAGACTGGGGCGCCTGATGGCGAGCGAACCCTTGGCTGAAGACTTCAGCGCAAAACTGGCGCTGCTTGGCGAGATGCGCGAGCAGGCAATGCACTCCTCGCCCGAGGCCGAAGCCAAGCAGCACGACCGCGGCAAGTACACGGCGCGCGAGCGGATCGAAAAGCTGCTCGACGAAGGCTCGTTCCAAGAGCTCGACACCTTCATGCGCCACCGCACGTTCGACTTCAACATGCAGGAGAACCGCCCTTGGGGCGACGCTGTGGTAACCGGCCACGGCACGATCGACGGGCGCCGCGTCTGCGTTTTCAGCCAGGACTTCACCGTCTTTGGCGGCTCGCTCGGTGAGGTGATGGCCGAAAAGATGTGCAAGGTTATGGATCTGGCGGCGAAGATCGGCTGCCCGGTGATCGGCATCAATGATTCCGGCGGCGCGCGAATTCAGGAGGGCGTCGTGTCGCTCGGCGCTTACGGCGACGTCTTCGTTCGCAACGTGATGTGTTCGGGAGTGATTCCGCAGATCAGCTTGATCATGGGACCCTGCGCTGGCGGCGCCGTCTACTCCCCCGCGATTACCGATTTCATCCTGATGGTCAAAGAGAGCTCGCACATGTTCATCACCGGCCCTGATGTGATCAAAACCGTCACCGGCGAGGAGGTCGGCTTCGAAGAGCTTGGCGGAGCGATGACGCACAACAGCAAGTCGGGCGTAGCCCAGCTGGCGGCCGAAAGCGAGGACGCGCTACTTGAGGACACCCGCTACCTGCTCTCCTTCCTGCCGCAGAACAACCTTGAAACGGCGCCACGCGTCGCGCCGACCGACGACCCGCAGCGGATGGACGAGTCGCTCGACAGCATGGTCCCAGAGAATCCAAATAAGCCGTACGACATGCGTGAAGTCGTGAAGACGGTCGTCGACGATGGCGAATTCTTCGAGCTTCACGAGCACTGGGCGAAGAACATTATTTGCGGCTACGCGCGCCTTGATGGCTACTCGGTTGGGATCGTCGGCAACCAGCCGGCGCAGTTGGCCGGCGTGCTCGATATCGACGCCTCGTCAAAAGCGGCGCGCTTCGTTCGCACCTGCGACGCCTACAACATTCCGATCCTCACTTTCTGTGATGTTCCTGGCTTCCTGCCGGGTACCTCACAGGAATGGGGCGGCATCATCCGCCACGGAGCGAAGCTGCTCTACGCCTACACCGAGGCAACAGTGCCAAAAGTCACGGTGATTACGCGCAAGGCCTACGGCGGCGCTTACGACGTGATGGCCTCCAAACACCTGCTGGCTGACTTCAACTTTGCTTGGCCTCAGGCCGAGGTCGCCGTGATGGGCGCCGAGGGCGCGGTCAACATTATTTACCGCCGCGAGCTGGCCGACGAGAAGACGCCCGAAGGCCGGCGCGAAGAGCTGATGGCCGACTACAAAGAACGCTTCGCGAACCCTTACTCCGCCGCTGAGCGAGGCTACATCGACGACGTGATAATCCCGCACGAGACGCGGCCGAAGGTAATCAGCGCGCTTGAAACTTTGCAAACCAAGCGCGTCGATCAACCAAAGCGCAAGCACGGCAACATCCCGCTTTGAGAATGCTGTGCTAGCTAGCGCTGACCGTAGACGCTGAACCAATCGCGGTACTCTCGCTGCCGTGAATCCGGCGACGAGCACGAACATTTCACCAGCACCAAGCGAGCTTGAGGCGGCGGCCGTGATCGCCGCTATCGCCAGGCTTCAGCGCGATTTTGCGCCCGCCAACCCAGCGGACGCGCCGCAAGCGGCGGCGTGGCAGCGCGCAGCGCTTGCCGAAGGCGTCAATCATGCTCCCCTAGCAAACCGCAGCTGGAGTTTTTCGTGACCTCAATCAAGCGCGAAATGGGCGCCGCCTCGGGCGCGATCGCCCGATAATCTTTAGCGCGCAATGTTTAGCTCAATTCTGATCGCCAACCGCGGCGAAATCGCCCTTCGCGTAATCCGCTGCTGCAAGGAGATGGGGATTAAGTCGATCGCCGTCTACTCAGAGCTGGACCGCGACGCGCTGCACGTTCAGGCCGCCGACGAGGCTTACCTGCTGGGCCCCGGGCCAGCCGCGGAAAGCTACCTCAACGTCGAGAAGCTGCTTGAAGTGATCAAGCAAAGCGGCGCCGAGGCAGTTCACCCCGGCTACGGCTTCCTCGCCGAGAACGCCCCTTTTGCCGAAATGCTCGCCGACGAAGGAATCGTCTTCATCGGCCCGCCGGCCAGCGCGATCGAATCGATGGGCAGCAAAACGTCGGCGCGCGAGCTGATGCAAGCCGCTGGCGTGCCAATCGTTCCGGGCACAACGGAGACGGTCGAAAACGTTGATTTGGCGCGTAAGATTATCGACGAGGAAGTTGGCTACCCGGTGGCAATCAAGGCCACCGGCGGCGGCGGCGGGAAGGGCTTTCGCGTCGCGCTAACAGCCGACGAGCTCGAAGAGGCCTTCGAAGGCGCCTCCCGCGAGGGCGAGAAGTTTTTCAGCGACGGGCGCGTGTACATCGAGCGCTATCTGCCAAACCCGCGCCACATCGAAGTTCAGATCCTCGCCGACACGCAGGGCAACACGATCCACCTGGGCGAGCGCGACTGCTCAATTCAGCGCCGCCACCAGAAGTTGATTGAGGAGGCGCCCGCTGCCAGCTGGGTCGTTGACGAGGCGCTGCGCGAGAAGATCGGCAAAATCGGCGTCGATGCAGCAAAGGCGGTCGGTTATGTCGGCGCCGGAACCGTTGAGGGGATGCTGCAGGACGGCGAGTACTTCTTCCTCGAGATGAACACGCGCGTTCAGGTTGAGCACTGCGTGACAGAGATGGTGACCGGAATCGACATTGTTCGTGAGGGAATTCGCGCCGCGGCTGGCGAGACGCTTTCGGTCACTCAGGATCAAGTTGAGATGCGCGGCCACGCGATCGAGTGCCGCATCAACGCCGAGAACGCGGCCAAAAACTTTGCCCCCGCTCCCGGCAAAATAGGCCGTTACGTCGAGCCCGCCGGCCCCGGCGTGCGCGTGGACTCCGGCGTCGGTGAGAACGGCGAGGTCACGCCGATGTACGACCCGATGGTCGCCAAGCTGATCGTCTGGGACGTTGACCGCGAGCACGCCACGGCGCGAATGCTGCGAGCACTCGGCGAATACGAGATTGAAGGCCTGACGACGTTGATCCCGTTCCACAGCGCGCTGCTGGCGACCGAGCAGTGGGCCAAAGCGGAGATCTGCCGTGACTTGACCGAAGACAAAGAGTGGCTTAAGTCAACGGCGCCGGAGCGGCCAGTCGAACGGGTTGACGCCGACGGAGCCGAGCAGCTTGAGCAGCAGTACACGGTCGAAGTTTCAGGCCGCCGTTTCGACGTAAACGTGATCGGCCCGCCGCCAAGCGGCGGCGCTCACCCAGCCCAGGCTGCAGCGCCGAAGCCAAAGCGCGGCGAGCGCAAGAGCAGCGCCGGTGGAGGCGCCGACACGCTCGAAGCGCCGCTCCAAGGCAACATCTGGAAGGTCGTCGTAAAGGCCGGCGACAAGGTAGAAGAAGGCCAGCTGCTCTGCATCATCGAAGCGATGAAGATGGAGAACGAGATCACCGCCCACAAGGCCGGCACGATCGCCGAACTGCCTATCACCGAAGGCGCACCGATCGGTGCTGGTGACCCAATCGCCCGAATCGTCAGCGAGCCGCCCGCCGAATGAGCGAGCCGCGCGTCTGGCTCGCGTCCGGCGCTGAGAAGGACGAAGTGGCGCGACTGCTGATCGGCTTTCGAAACGACCTCGGCTACGACTTTCCGAGCGATCAAAGCTTGACTAACGGCGTCGCGCAGCTAATCAGCGGCGACTCAACCGACTACCTGCTTGGCGCGCTCGCTGACGGGCCGGCCGCTGGCGTCTGCCAGCTGCGCTTCCGCTACGGAATCTGGCAGGCAGGGAATGACTGCCTGCTGGAAGATCTATTCATCGAAGAGCAAGCCCGCGGCAGCGGCCTTGGGCGCGCAATGACGGAGTTCGCGATTGAGCACGCCGCCGGTGCGCGCGACTGCCGGCGGATCGAACTTGACGTCAATGAGGCAAACGAGCCGGCGCTGAAGCTTTACGAATCGCTCGACTTCGGCATCAAGAACAATAACGGCGGCCGCGACCTCTACCTGCGCCGCAACCTCAGCGCAGAGCCTTAAGCGCCCGGCTCGGCTTCAATCCGCTCAAGGTTGGCAGCGTGAATCTTCTGCTGCTCACCGCCGCGGCGCGCCAGTGGCAGCTCAAGCGTCTCTAAATACTTCAGGTCCTCGCCAAGAATCGCCAGCGCGCGCGGCCGGTCGAGCACCGCCCCGTGGCCGGGAATCACGTGCGTGGAGCGCTCAACGAGCTCGCGCAGCCGCTCCAGCGTGGCGCGGTAGGCTGAACGCGAGCCACCCTTCGAGATCATCGGAATCTCAACCGGCGAGAGGTAATCACCGCAGATCAGCACATCGGCCCAAGGGACAAAGATCGCCATTCCGTCAGCGGTGTGACCATCGGCCGGGTAAAGCTCAAGCTCTTGATCGCCAATTTCGATCACGCCGGGAACCGGCAGCGCCTGAACCTGCCCGAGTGAGAGCGGCGCTGGCCGCTCGACGTAGTTCTGCTCGTCAAACGCGCGCAGCTCGCGCGCGGCTGCGCCCGGTTCGCTACTTAGCCGCGCTGCGCTGGTCTCACAGCAGCCAAGCGCTAACCCCGGAAAGGCGAGGCGGCCCAGCAGGTGATCCCAGTCGGCGTGAGTAGCCAGCAGCCCGCTGCAGCTCCAGCCGACGTGCTCCAAGACTCCCGTCAGCGCCTCAAGCTCTTCTGGCAGCGGCGGTGAATCGACAACGAATGTTTCCTCGCCGCGATGGATCACCGTGCAGCTCGTCTGCCAATAAGCGGAGCGGCCAACAAGAACGTCTTGATCCAGCGCGACTACCCGCACCCCCGAAGGCTCCCTACGCGGCGCCGAGCAGCTTCGCGGCGGCCAGCAGCGTCTTTACCTCAGCTGTTGGCTTCTTCTCATTGGGCTCGAGCTTGCGCTTCGTGCGGTTGACCCAGATCACAGGAACCCTGGCCTTCAGCGCCGGAAGCACATCGGCCTCATAGCCGCAGCAAATGTGAACCCAGTCCTTCTTGCCACCGACGCGGCGAGCGAACTCCTTGAAGTGGGCAGGCTCAGGCTTGTAGGAGCGAACCTGCTGCGCTGTTACGACGAGGCCAAACTCAAGCGGCAGGTAGCGACGTGTTTCACCGAGCAGGCGGTCATCGATGTTCGAGATAAGTCCCGTGTCAAACTTTTTGGCGAAGCGCCCGAGCTGCAAGTTGGTCTCCTTGAAAGGGCGCCAGCGGAGCACCGAATCGGGCAGGAAGCCAGCGCGCGAAGGCTCCAGATCCCACTTGATCTCCTCGGCGATCTGCATAGCGACGCGGCGCAGGACCTCGGCGTAAAGCTCATAAGAGCCGCTCTCGATCTCATGCTGGAGCTCGACGAAGCGAGCGAAAACAGCGTCAGGATCTTCGATCTCAAAGCCGCTGCGCTTGGCCTCAGTGGCAAACGCGGTCTTCACGCCGGTCTCCCAATCAATCAGAGTTCCATAGACATCGAAGGTGACCCATTTGGGTTTTTTGGGAATTGGCATCGCGCTTAGTCTAGGTCGCGACGGGCGAGGGGTGCCCTCCGATAGCGTTGCGCCTCACAATGGACCTCCTCGAATATCAAGGCAAACAGCTTTTCGCGCGGCATGAAATTCCCGTTCCAGAGGGCATTCCAGCGCGAACGGTCGATCAAGCGCTCGACGCGGCCGAAAAGATTGGCTACCCCTGCGTGGTCAAAGCACAGGTCAAGATCGGCGGCCGCGGCAAGGCCGGCGGCGTCAAAGTGGCGGCCAACGCAGCCGAAGCGCGCGAGCACGCCGAAGCAATTCTCGGCATGGACATCAAAGGCTTCACGGTCCACGAACTTTGGATTGAGGAGGCCTCCGAAATTGAGGCTGAGTACTACGCGGCGATCGTCTTCGACCGCTCTGCTCGCGCAGCCCTGGTGATGCTTTCGACGCAGGGTGGAATGGACATCGAGCAGGTTTCGGCTGAGAGCCCAGAGGCGATCGCCACTCTTCACGTTGATCCGCTACTTGGCTTCCAGCCGTTTGAGGCGCGGCGGCTGGCTTTCGAGGCCGGGATCGACGCCGACCTAATTCGTCCCATCGGCGACTTTCTTGCCCGTCTTTACGAAACGTTCATCGCTGAGGAAGCGCTGCTCGTCGAGGTGAACCCGGTGATCATCACGCCGGAGCGCAAGGTCAGGGCGCTCGATTCGAAGGTCACGCTGGACCCCAGCGCGCTCTACCGCCACGAAGCTAACTCGCAGCTGCGCGACCCAAGCGACGAGGACCCACAGGAGCAGATGGCGCGCGACCGTGGCCTCACCTACGTCAAGCTCGACGGCGACATCGGCATTCTCGGCAACGGCGCGGGCCTCGTGATGAGCACGCTTGACGTCGTCGCTCAGTACGGCGGCGAGCCAGCAAACTTCCTTGACGCAGGCGGCGGCTCAAAGGCTGAAGCGATCACCAGCGCGGTCGAAGTAATCTGCTCGAACGACAAAGTAAAAGCAGTGCTGTTCAACATCTTCGGCGGCATTACGCGCTGCGATGAGGTGGCCAACGGACTGATCGAAGCCTTCGCGACTGCTGCGCCAACAGTCCCGTTCGTCGTCCGGCTCGACGGCACCAATGACGTCGAAGGACGCAAGATTCTCGCCAACGCGAAGCTGCCTGGCATGCACACAGCAGCAACGATGAACGAGGCGGCCGAAATGGTTGTCGCGCTGGCCAAGGGAGAATCGGTATGAGCGTTCTGGTCGGAACGGATACGCGACTCTGCGTCGCGGGCATCACCGGCAGCGAAGGGCGATTCCATACGCTCAATAATCGCGCTTACGGCACCAACGTCGTTAGTGGCGTAACCCCCGGCAAGGGCGGCCAGGACGTTGAGGGGATTCCCGTTTTCAACACCTTCCACGCTGCAGCCGAGCAGAGCGGCGCCAACACGGCAATGATCTTCGTGCCGCCGCCGTTTGCAGCCGACTCAATCCTTGAGGCGGCCGACGCGGGAATTGAGACGATCATCGCGATAACCGAAGGGATTCCCGCTCACGATGAACTGCGCGTTTATGCGCAGATCAAGCGAACCCCTGGCGTGCGGTTGATCGGACCGAACTGCCCGGGAGTGCTCTCCCCCGGCAAGGCCAACGTAGGGATTATCCCGGCGTCGTTCTTTAAGGAAGGGAATATTGGCGTGATGTCCCGCTCCGGCACGCTGACCTACCAGATCGGAAATGAGCTTGCCGGGCAGGGCTTTGGCAACTCGTCGATCGTTGGGCTTGGCGGCGATCCAATTCCCGGCACGAGCTTCATCGACGTGCTCGAGATGTTCGAAAATGACGACCAGACCGAGCTGATCGTGATGAGCGGTGAGATCGGCGGCGACGCCGAAGAGCTGGCCGCAGAGTACATCGGCGAAAACGTCACGAAACCGGTCGTCGGCTACATCGCTGGCTTCACTGCGCCTCCCGGCAAGACGATGGGCCACGCCGGCGCAATCGTCTCCGGCTCGAAGGGAACCGCGGCAGCTAAGGCAGAGGCTCTCGAAGCAAAGGGAGTGCGCGTGGGACGCACGCCAACGCAGGTTGCGCAGATCGCGGTCGAGATTCTCGGCGGCTGAATTGCGCGCCAGCCGGTAGCTTTAGCCTGACGATGGCCGACGACCAGCCAGGCGACGTACGCGACACTCTCAGCGAGCTTGAGCGGCGGCTGCGCGAGCTCGAAGGAGACCTGCGCAGCGGCGGCTCTCAGCAGGGCGCTGAGGCGCCAGCTACCGACCCGCCCATGGCCAACGCCGACGCGTCAGCGGTCGGCGGCGACGGCACGCGGCACCCCTCGGGGACCTTGATCGCCGCAATTGCAACGGCCGCGCTGCTGGCTGCCGTGCTGATCGTGATCCTCGTCAGTTCGGGCAGCGATACACCGAGCACGGCTCCCGGCGCGTCGCAGATCGCGATCGGCGCAGGCCTCGACGGCAGCGACCCGGCGGAGGGGCTCGCGAAACTTGACGGCGTTCGCGGTGCGCGCGGCGACGCCGCCGCTGAGGCCTGCGTGGGAACCGCCGCCGCGGCACTCGTAATCGTCCAGCCGAAGCCGACGACGGTCGGCTGCGCCGGGCTGCAGACGCTACTGACGCTGACCGTCTCGGCGACCGGGTTGGCCGAACGTGGCGGCCGGCAGCGCTGCCTGCGGGCCAGCCAGGTGGCCGCGCAATCGAGCGGTCCTTCCAACGGCCTCAGCCACCAGCGGGCCGCGCGAATCGACGCCGCGGCAGGCCAGGCCACTGCCGCCGCGGCGGCCCGCAAATCGTCGCCAGCGGCGAGCATCGGCGCGCAGCGCGCCGCAGCGGCAAAGGCAGGCTCAAAATTTGACCGCAGCCATCGCCTGAGCCTCGCCGAGATCCGCGACGCCAGCGGCAGCTGCATAGCCCCGACCGCCGCCACGCTGCGCTCCGGCAGCTACCCGCTGAGCCTTCGGATCGCACTGCTCGCGCGCCCCGACAGCGCATCGAGCGCGAACGTCAAAGCGGCCTCCCAGGCGCTGCGCAAGGTTCTCAACGGACCGGTGCCGGTCAGCGCCGTGGTGCGCGGGCGCTGAGGCTGACGCACCGGGCATCCGTCACTAACGCAATCAGTCGGTTTTAGCAGCGCCCTCCTGGAGGGCGTGGATCGCGATCCGCCGCTGTAATACCTCAAACCCCATCAGGTTTTGCTAATTTACTCGAATGAACAAGTTCGAGCGCACCAAGCTGGAGAAGGACGGGCTCGAGGTCTACGACGCGCTGATGCGTGCCTCCCGCGACGGCTACGAGACTCTCGACGACGGCGACATGATGCGCCTGAAGTGGTACGGGCTCTACCAGCACAACACCAAGGACGCCTACTTCATGCTGCGCGTGAAGGTCGTCCAGGGCATTCTCAGCGCGGACCAGGCCGAAGCCCTCGCGAGCATCACTGAGGACTTCGGGCGCGGGATCATCGACTGCACGACGCGCCAATGCGTGCAGATCCACTGGATCACGCTCGACAATGTCCCTGAGATCTTCGAGCGCCTGGACGCCGTCGGCCTGACGACCTCGGGCGCCTGCGGCGACATCACGCGCAACGTGATCGGCTGCACCCTGGCCGGCATCGGCCACGAGCAGGTCGTCGACGGCCACGCCACGGCCGAGGCGATCCACCGGCACTTCCTCGACAACAAGCTGTACTCGAACCTCCCGCGCAAATACAAGATCTCCGTGACCGGCTGCCGCGAGGACTGCGCCCGCGGACTGATCAACGACGTCGCCCTCAGCGGGGCGGTGAATGACGACGGCGCCGGCGGGTTCAACCTGCGCATCGGTGGCGGCCTGTCGTCGGCGCCGCGCTTTGCGCGCTGGATCGACGTCTTCGTCACGCCCGAGGAGGCCCCCGAGGTCGTCGAGGGCATCACCGCGATCTTCCGCGACTCCGAGGAGAACCGCACCAAGCGCGGCCGCGCCCGCCTGAAGTTCCTCGTCGACGCGATCGGCCCCGAGGCCTTCCGCGAGGAGCTCGAGCGCCGGGTCGGCCGTCCCCTGGCCCGCGGCGCCGACGCCGCACCCGACCTGCTCGGCCACGACCATATCGGCGTGGAGGCGCAGAACGACGAGCTCCACAGCGCCGTCGGCTTCTGCGTCCCGGTCGGCCGCCTCAAGGGCGAGCAGCTGGCGGAGTTCGCGCGCCTGGCGCGCGAGTACGGCACGCATCCCGAGGTCCGCCTCACCCACCAGCAGAACGTCCTGCTGCCGTGGATCCCCGACGAGCGCGTCGACGCGCTGCTCGCCGAGGAGCTCGCCCAGCAGCTCAGCCCGCGGCCCGAGCTGTTCACCCGCGCGATGCAGTCGTGTACCGGCAAGGAGTTCTGCGGCCTGGCCAAGGTCTACACCAAGCAGCGCGCGCTGGAGATCTCCGCCTTCCTCAACGAGCACGTACTACCGAATGGGCACGGCGACGACTTCCGCCTGCACTTCGCGGGCTGCTCGTCGAGCTGCGCGCAGCACCAAATCGGCGACATCGGCATCGAAGGCGTCCTCAAGAGAGTGGACAAGGAGTTCATCGAGGCGATGGACATCCGCATCGGCGGCCGCCTCGGCCCGGACCCGAAGTTCGGCGACGTCGTCGTGCGCAAGGTCCCCCACTACGACCTCAACGAGAAGCTGCTGCAGATCTTCAGCCTCTACGAGACCAACCACGCCGAGGGCGAGACGTTTCGCGCCTTCGCGGCCCGCACCCCGGCCGAGTGGTGGGAGGAGCGCCTCGCGATCGAAGAGGCCGAGCTCGTGGAGGCCGACGCGTGAGCACAGTCGCGCCCGCAGCGACCGAAGTCCCGGACCTGGAGGGCGCCACGGCGCCGGAGGTGCTGGCCTACATGGCGGAGCGCTTCCACCCGCGGCTCTATGTCGCGTGCTCGTTCCAGAAGGAGGCCTCGGTGATCCTGCACATGCTCGTGCAGATCGAGCCCGCCGCGCGCTTCTTCACCCTCGACACCGGGCTGCTGTTCCCGCAGACCTACGACACGTGGCGTGCGATCGAGGCCCGCTACGGCGTGACGATCGATGGCTTCCAGGGCGTCAGCCTCGCCCGCCAGGCGGCCGAGTGCGGCGGCGAGCTGTGGAAGCGCGACCCCGACGCGTGCTGCGCGATCCGCAAGGTCACCCCGATGCGTGAGGCGCTCGCTGGTGTCGACGGGTGGATCGCCGGCCTGCGCCGCGACCAGTCCAGCGACCGCGCAGAGACACCCAAGCTGCACTGGGACGCCAAACACGACCTGTGGAAGGCCAACCCGCTCGCCGACTGGACCGAGAAGGACGTCTGGCGCTACATCGTCCAGCACGACATTCCGTACCACCCGCTCCACGACCAGGGCTATGCCTCGATCGGCTGCACCCACTGCACCACGCCCGGGGCCGGGCGCGAGGGGCGGTGGGTCGGCAGCGACAAGAACGAGTGCGGCCTGCACGTCGCCTGATCCGATGGACCCGCTGGTCATCCTCTTCGGCCTGGGGGTCGGGATCCTCATCGGCCTGACGGGCATCGGCGGCGGCTCGCTGCCCGGCGGCTGGATCGGCACCGAGCTGGTCACGAAGGTGCATCAGGACGGGCTGCGCCCGGCTCTGGGCGTCATCCTGCTCGCCGCGGCGCTGGCGGTCTTCACCAAGGCCGGCGTCGCCATGCCGGTGGCCGTCATCGTCGGGCTGCCACTGACGATCGGGCTGCTCGCCTGGGCCCTGCACCACTGGCGCCTGCGCAGGCGTCCCACCCTGGAGGTGGTCTGATCACCTACGAGCTGAGCAACCTGCGGATCCTCGAGTCCGAGGCGATCCACGTGATGCGTGAGGTCGCGGCCGAGCTCGAGCGCCCCGTGCTCCTGTTCTCCGGAGGCAAGGACTCGATCGTCCTCTTGCGCCTGGCCGAGAAGGCGTTTCGCCCGGGGCGCTTCCCATTCCCGCTGATGCACGTCGACACGGGGCACAACTTCGCCGAGGTGATCGCGTTCCGCGACCGCCGCGTCGCCGAGCTGGGCGAGCGGTTGATCGTCGCCAGCGTGCAGGACTCGATCGACCTGGGGCGCGTGGTGGAGCAGACCGGGCCGCGTGCCTCCCGCAACCGCCTGCAGACGACGACGCTGCTCGACGCGCTCGCCGAGCACCGCTTCGATGCGGCCTTCGGCGGCGCGCGCCGCGACGAAGAGCGAGCCCGGGCCAAAGAGCGGATCTTCTCCTTCCGCAACGACTCCGGCGGCTGGGACCCCAAGAACCAGCGCCCCGAGCTGTGGAACCTCTACAACGGGCGCATCCGCAAGGGCGAGAACGTCCGCGTCTTCCCGATCTCCAACTGGACCGAGCTCGACGTGTGGCAGTACATCGCGGAGGAGCAACTGGAGCTCCCCTCGATCTACTTCGCCCACCAGCGCGAGGTCTTCCGGCGCGACGGGATGCTCTACGCGACCAGCGACTTCACCGACCTGTTGCCCGACGAGGAGCCGTTCACCCAGTCCGTACGCTACCGCACCGTCGGCGACATGTCGTGCACGGGCGCGGTGCGTTCGACCGCCGACTCGCTGAAGACGGTCGTCAACGAGATTGCCGCCACGCGCATCACCGAGCGCGGCGAGACGCGCGCCGACGACCGAGCGTCGGAGGCCGCCATGGAGGACCGCAAGAAGGAGGGCTACTTCTAGTGTGGCGTTTCGTAAACAGGTCGGTTGAGCGGGACCACGACGGCCGAGTCGATCAGCGCCACGCGCCCTTGCGGGCCGACCGTCACGGGACGGGCCACTGATGCCAACCACCGAGCTCCTGCGCTTCGCCACCGCCGGGTCCGTCGACGACGGCAAAAGCACGCTGATTGGGCGCCTCCTGTATGACACCAAGTCGATCTTCCAGGACCAGCTCGAGCAGGTCACTGAGGCGTCGATGCGCCGCCACGGCCACAACGGCAGCGTCGACCTGTCGCTGCTCACCGACGGACTGCGCGCCGAGCGCGAACAGGGCATCACGATCGACGTCGCCTATCGCTACTTTGCCACGCCGCGGCGCAGGTTCATCATCGCCGACACCCCCGGCCACATCCTCTACACGCGCAACATGGTCACCGGCGCCTCGACAGCCGACCTGGCCGTCGTGCTCGTCGACGCGCGCAACGGCATCGTGCAGCAGTCCCGGCGCCACGCGTTCATCTCTTCGCTGCTGCGCATCCCCCACCTGGTCGTGTGCGTGAACAAGATGGACCTGGTCGGCTGGAGCCAGGCCCGCTTCGACGAAATCGTCGCGGAGTTCACCGACTTCGCGGCCAAGCTCGAGGTCACCGACATCACCTTCATCCCGATCTCGGCGCTGGACGGCGACAACGTCGTCGAGCGCTCAGCGAAGATGCCCTGGTACGAAGGCTCGCCGCTGCTCTACCACCTTGAGCACGTGCACATCGCCTCGGACCGCAACCTGATCGACCCGCGCCTCCCGGTGCAGTGGGTCGTGCGGCCCGGCAGTGATGAGCACCACGACTACCGCGGCTTCGCGGGACAGGTCGCGGGCGGCGTCTTCCGCGTCGGCGACCCGGTGGTGGTGCTGCCCAGCGGCGCGCGCTCGTCGGTCTACGCGATCGACACCTTCGACGGCCCGCTGGAGGAGGCGTTTCCGCCGATGTCGGTCTCGCTGCGCCTGACCGACGACATCGACGTCTCACGCGGCGACGTCATCTGCCGACCGCGCAACCACCCCGAGGTCAGTCGCGACATCGACGCGATCGTCTGCTGGATGCATGAGCGCCCCGCGCAGGCGGGGGGCCGATACCTGATCAAGCACACGACGCGCACCGCCCATTCCGTCGCCGCCGAGATCACGCACCGCATCGATGTCGACACGTTGCACCACGACGAGGCCGCCGGCGAGCTCGGGCTCAACGACATCGGTCGCATGCGTCTGCGCACCAGCGTGGCGCTCGTGTTCGATGCCTACCGTCGCAACCGCACGACCGGCAGCTTCATCCTGATCGACGAGGCCAGCAACGACACCGTCGGGGCGGGGATGATCATCGGCCCGGCCGATAGCGGCCCCGAGCAGGCGGCCGCGCCGGCCGCGACCCGCTCAGCCGGCGTCATATGGGAACCCGGATCGCTGACGCGCGAGCGCCGCTGGGACACCCTCGGCACCCGCGGCGCGACCGTCTGGTTCACGGGCCTGCCCGCCTCGGGCAAGTCGCACGTCGCCGCCGGCCTCGAGGAGCGCCTCGTCGAGGCCGGCCACTCGGCCTACCGACTGGACGGCGACAACCTGCGCCACGGCCTGAACGGCAACCTGGGCTTCAGCGCAGAGGATCGCGCCGAGAACGTGCGCCGCACCGCCCACGCCGCATGGCTGCTCGCCGACGCGGGCTTGATCGCGCTCGTCTCGCTCGTCAGCCCCTACGCCGCCGACCGCGCGGTCGCACGCGAGATCCACGAGCAGCAGGGGCTCGAGTTCGTCGAGATCTTCGTTGACACGCCGCTGGAACTGTGCGAGCGCCGCGACCCCAAGGGCCTGTACGCCGACGCGCGGCGCGGCGACCTCAAGGGCATGACCGGGATCGACGACCCCTATGAGGCGCCCGAGGCGCCTGATCTCGTATTGCTACCCGCAGACCCGGACCCGCTCGGCGCCATACTCGCACTGCTGCGGCGCCGCGGTATCCTCGATACAACCACCAACTAAACCCGTGACGCTGCACTAGCGTAGATTCCACCTAATGAGCGACACAATCTCCTTCGCGCGCGGCGCCCCCTCACTCGACATCATCGACGTCGAAGGGCTGAAGGCTTCGGCAGCTGAATCTTTCAGCGAGGACCCGGGCGGCGTAACCGCTTACGGCACGGCCGGTGGCTACGCGCCGCTGCGCAAGTGGATCGCCGAGCGTCATGGCGTGGAGGTCGACCAGGTGATCGTCACGAACGGCTCGATGCAGGCCGACGCTTTCCTCTTCGACGCGCTCGTTCAGCCCGGTGATTCGGTCGTTGTTGAGCGACCGACCTACGACCGCACGCTGCTTGGCCTGCTCGAACGCGGCGCCGACCTAACAATGATCGAGCTGGAGCCCGACGGGATCGACACTGCCGCGCTGCGAGCAGCGCTAGAGGGCGGGCTGCGCCCACGCTTCGCGCACATCATCCCGAACTTTCAGAACCCTGCCGGCTACACGCTCAGCCAAAGTAAGCGCGAGCAGCTGCTGGAACTAGCGGCGCAGTACGACTTCCTGATCTTCGAGGACGATCCGTACATAGAGATTCGCTTCACCGGAGAGCGACTACCGACGATGCTCTCGCTCGACGGCGCTGACGGAGGCAAGGTTGTGTACGCCTCCTCATTCTCGAAGACGGTATGCCCAGGAATCCGCGTCGGCTATCTCGTCGGCCCCGCAGCGCTGATCAAAGAGATCACGACGGCGGCGACCAACACCTACATTTCTCCCGACATGGTGGCGCAAGGGATCGTTTACCAGTTCTGCGTTTCAGGGCGGATCGAAGAATCAGTCAAAACCGTCAGCGCGGCGCTGGCTGAGCGCGTGGCGGCGCTGACCGCGGCGCTCGACGAGCACCTTCCCGAAGCGGAGTACAACGCCCCCGAGGGTGGCTACTTCATGTGGGTTGAGCTACCCGAAGGAACTGACGTAGCAGCGCTCGAGCAGGCCGCGGCTGAGCGCGACGTTGTCTTCGTCAAGGGTGAGGACTTCGTGATCGAAGGCGCAACCAACCAGCTTCGGCTCGCCTACTCCGGCGTAACACCAGCGCAGATCAGCGAAGGCATCGAGCGGCTCGCTGATGCTTATCGCTCGCTCTAACCAGCGGGCACAGCATTTAGTCGCGATCGCGAGCTGCTGTGACGGCGGCCGTCAGTGCGACGCCGCGCGCGCAGCGGATAGGCTCGTGCAATGGAGATTGAACCGGGCACGCGGGCCTTCATCACCGGAGCCTCGCGTGGGATAGGCGCCGCGCTGGCGCTAGCTCTAGCGCAGCGGGGAGCGGTCGTTGGGCTTGCTGCGCGCTCACTCGACCAACTCGAAGCTGTTTCCGCATCACTGCCGGGCGAGCACCACGAATACGAGTGCGACGTGCGCTCCAGCGAATCGGTCAAAGCGGCGATCGACCGCTTCGCCGCAGATGCCGGCGGAATTGAACTGCTCGTCGCCAACGCCGGAATTACGCACTACGGCCCGTTCCGCGACGAGCCGCTCGAAAACGCGCTCGAGATGAGCGAGATCAACTGGCACGGCACGCTGCGCACCGTCCACTACGGCCTTCCCTACATGCTCGACCGAGCGCGCGGGCAGATCGTTGTGATCAGCTCCGGAGCGGCGCTGCGCTCGTTCCCATGGGCCGCTACGTACGGTGGCACGAAGGCCGCGCAGCGACTCTTCGCCGAAGCGCTCCGGCACGAGCTGAGCGGCACCGGCGTCTCCCTAACAACGGTTTACCCTGGCGAAATCGAGACTACGCTGCACGCGCACGAGCGCGACCGAATGCCTGATTGGTATCGCGGCGGCAACGCAGCCGATCCTGCGGATCTAGCGGCGAAGATCATTGAGGCCGTCGAGGAGGATCGCCGCGCCGTTTACTTCCCGCCGTTTGTGCGCCTGCTGCAACTAGTCCACAACGTGAGCCCACGCGCAGGCGACGCGCTGCTGCGTAGGCTGCGCGGCGGCACAGCAGCGCCGCGCCGCGACTGATGCCAAGCGACGCGCGCGCGGTGCTGGTAGCCCCTGACTCATTTAAGGGAAGCTTTCGAGCAACCGAAGTGGCGGCGGCGCTCGGCCGCGGGCTGGAAGCCGTCGTTACCGCTGCGCCGGATCTAATGCCGGTCGCTGATGGCGGTGAAGGAACGCTCGAAGTGCTGCTGCTGGCGCTGGGCGGCGAGACCGCTGGTGCTGACGCCTGCGACGCTCTGCGGCGGCCAATCAAAGCCGGCTTTGGCCTAGTTGAAAATGGTTCAACGGCAATCGTTGAAACGGCGCAGGCGATCGGCTTGCCTCAGATCAAGGAAAGCGAGCGCGACGCCGAAGCAGCCAGCTCTTACGGCGCCGGGCAGCTGATCGCCGCGGCCGCGCAGAGCGGCGCAGGCCGCGTGATTGTCGCCGTTGGTGGCAGCGCCAGCAGCGATGGTGGCGCTGGGGCGCTGGAGGCGATCGAGCAGGCTGGCGGCATCGGCGAAGCGCAGTTAGTTGTCTGCTGCGACGTCAATACGCCGTTCGAGCTGGCAGCCGAAGTTTTTGGGCCGCAGAAGGGCGCCGATCCACAGGCAGTTGAGCGGCTAACAGCTCGCCTCGGCGAACTCGCGGCCTCATTCTCGCGCGACCCGCGCGGCGTTGAGATGAGCGGCTGCGCGGGAGGGCTCTCCGGCGCGCTTTGGGCCGAGCATGGCGCGGCGCTTGAATCAGGCGCCCGATTCGTACTTAGCGCGCTCGGCGCCGACGAGAGGATCAAGGCGGCGCGCGCCGTGGTTGTAGCCGAAGGGCGGATTGACCGAACAACTTTGGAAGGAAAGATCGCGGCCGAAGTCTCGGTCCGCGCGCGCCAGATGGGCGTTCCTTGCTACGCCGTCGTAGGCAGCAACAAGCTTGAGCCGATCGATCAGAGGATCCTCGACATTCAGGCCGTGATCGAAGCGACAACGCTCGACGAGATAGAACTGGCCGGGCGCGAAATTGGCGCGTACCTCTAAGCGCGCAGCGGGGTAGATAGTTTTCGATGGCCAACCGTTCACGATCAACGTTCAGGGGCTCGACGCCGCGGCGCGCGACCGTCGTTGGTGCCGGCTCGTTCGGCACCGCGGTAGCGGTGCTGCTGGTTCGCGCCGGTGTGCGCACAACGCTCCAGGCCCGGACCGCGGCGCAAGCAGCCCTGCTCCAGCGCGACGGCGAGAACCGCGCCTACCTGCCTGGCGTGGCTTTCCCGCGCGAGCTGCGGATCGAAACATCGGCCGATTCGCTGGAACGCGCCGAGCTTGTTCTACTCGCCGTTCCCTCGATCGCAATCGCCGGCGTAATCGCTGAGCTCGAGCAGCGCGGCCTTGGCCGCAGCACGCCGGTTGTGTCGCTGGCGAAGGGGCTTGTCGCGCCGAGCGGAGCCGTTACAACATCGGTCAGTAGCGCGCTTTATGGGGCCGAGCGCGTGGCCGTTATCGGGGGGCCAGCGCACGCCGACGAGCTAGTCCATGACGGCGGCGCGCTGGTCGCTGCCTCGACCGACGAGCAGCTAGCTGGAATGCTCGCTCACCTCTTCACTCGCGGCGGCGTCATCTGCGAGATCTCAAACGACCCGCTCGGCGTTGAATACGCCGGCGCAGCGAAAAACGCTGCGGCGCTCGCTTCCGGCGCGACCGAAGCTCAGGGGCTCAACGCTGCAGGCGCCGCGGCAGGCCACATCTTCCAAGAGATTTGGCGCCTCGCGGAAAGTCAGGGCGCCAAGCCGGACTCGATGATTGGTCTCGCCGGAACAGGCGACCTTGTGGCGACGGCACTCGCGCCCGGAAGCCGCAACCGGCGCGCAGGTGAGCTGCTCGGTGCAGGTGTGCCAGCGGCAGAGATCCCGGAGCGGGTCGGCCAAGCGGTCGAGGCGCTGGAGTCGGTGCCGATGCTGGCCAAGGCGCTGTCGGACGCTGGTATCGACGCGCCGGTAACGGCAGGCCTGAGCGCGCTGATCTCAGGGCAATTAAGCGTTGACAACTGGACCGCGCTGGTCCGTACATCGGTTCCACCGCCGGCGCTCTGGCGCAGGCGTGTGCGCCCTGGCTTCTGGGCCCGGCTGCGCGCCCGCCTGGGCGGCAAGCGCTAGCTACGCAGCAGCGCTGCTCAGCCGCCGCGGAGCGTCGTCAGAATTGCTTCGTACACGCCTGCGCCGTGCGCCGCTTCAGCGACGCGCACGTTGGCGTGACCCGCCATCGCTTCGAGCAGCTGAGGGTCACGCTCCAAAGCGTTGGCAACAAACCAGAAGCTGCCGACCGTCGTCGCTACGCGAAGGTCTTCGCGCGAGTCACCGACCGCCACGCACTCCTCCGGCTTGTAGCCGCGCATCCGCTGGTGGGCGGCCACGGCGTGAGCCTTTGAAACGCCGCGCGGGCGCAGGTGGTAAGCGTGCACTTCGGACAGCCCAGCGAGCGCCGGTGAGCGGCGGTGAACGGCTCCATTGTCGGTCAGCTCGAGCTCCTCGTGGCCATTGTCGGCAAGGAAATGGTCGGCGGCGCTGGTGTCAATTAGGCCGCGCAGCAGGTGCGAAACCTCACGCTCCTTGTGCCACGGGTCGTGAACCTCAAGGCAGCCGGAGTACTCCTCCAGCAGCAGCGCCGGCGCTCCACTGTCTTCGATCTGCTGGTGGATCGTGCGCTCGTCTGGCTGCCAAGTGCCGGTAAGCCAGTAGGTCTCGCCTTCCATCACAATGCCAGCTCCAGTCTCGAAGATGCAGCAGCCTTGACCAAAAAGTCGGGCGTCCTCGATCGCCGTTGAGCGGCGGCGGCCAGACATCACTACAACCTCAATCTCGGCGCGCAGGCAGGCCTCTATCGCCTTCGCACCAAGTGGCGCGACCTCGCCGTCCGGTCCGGCAAAAAGGCCGCCGCCAGGCCCGAGCAAAGTGCCATCCATGTCAACGTATGCGCAGCGCACCTGTCGAGGGTAGCCATCGGCCTTACCATCACTGACGTGAGCACCGTCCGCACTACCGAAGCTTGGAGCGCCATGCTGGACGCGGGCCGCGCCGATGGCCGTCTGGTGCGCGAAGCATTCCAAGGTTCGCGGGCAGCAAAGCCCGTCGCGATACCGGCCGACCTTCACCCAAAGCTGCTCGCTGGGCTCGAAACAGCCGGGATTGAGCAGCTTTACAGCCACCAGCTAGAGGCGCTCGAAGCGGCCTGGCAGGGGACGACGATCGTCACGACTGGAACCGCTTCGGGCAAGTCGCTGTGCTTCCAGCTGCCGACGCTCGACGTGCTTTGTGGCGACGCTCACGCAAGGGCGCTCTACCTCTACCCGACGAAAGCCTTAGCGCAGGATCAGGCCCGCTCAGTTGGACGCTTTGGCTTGACCGATGAGGTGCGCCCAGCGATCTATGACGGCGACACCGCGCGCGCGCAGCGCTCGGCTATTCGCAAGCGCTCAAACTTGATTCTCACCAACCCCGACATGCTCCACGTTGGAATTCTCCCTAACCATCAGGCCTGGGGCGACTTCTTTGCCAACCTCGCCGTCGTCGTAATCGACGAGGCGCACGTCTACCGCGGCGTATTCGGCTCGCACGTCGCCAACGTGCTCCGTCGCTTGCGGCGGGTGGCTCGCGCTTACGGCACCGAGCCGCGCTTTCTACTGGCCAGCGCGACGATCGCCAACCCAGTCGAGCTGGCTGAGCGCCTAACCGGCCTTGAGCCCGTGGCACTGGTCGATGACGACGGCGCGCCCGGCGCACAGAGGCAGATAGCGATCTGGAACCCGCCGATCGAGGACGAGGTTCTGCAGACGCGGCGCAGCCCCTTGAGCGAAGCGGCGTCAATGGTGGCCGGGCTAGTGCGCGCCGACGCGCGGACAATCTGCTTCATTAAGTCGCGCAAGGGCGCAGAGCTGGTCGCGAAGATGGCGGCAGATGAGCTGCGGCGGCGCGGTGACGGGGCAATGGCCGACCGTGTGGCCGCCTATCGCGCCGGCTACACGCCCCAGCAGCGCCGCGAGCTCGAGCAGAAGCTCGTTAGCGGCGAACTCTTGGCGGTCGTCACGACCGACGCTTTGGAGCTGGGAATCGACATCGGCCAGCTCGACGCAGCGCTTTGCATCACCTTCCCCGGCACGGTCGCGTCGCTGCGCCAAATGTGGGGACGCGCGGGCCGCCGCGGCCGCGGCCTCGCCGTCTACGTGGCCGGTGACGACGCGCTCGACCAGTTCTTCTGCCGCCACCCCGATGAGTTCCTCGACCGGCCGGTGGAATCAGCGATCCTCGACTACGAGAACGAACAGATTCACTTAAGCCACCTAACCTGCGCCGCCCACGAAGGGCCGATCAGCCCGGATGACGACGCGGAGATCCTCGGCCCACGGCTGCGCGCGCACTGTGAGGCGCTAGTTGCCAGCGGCGTAATGATCGAGCGGCGCGGTAGTTTCACGCTGCGCGCGCCGGAGGACTTTCCGGCGGCGCGAGTTTCGCTGCGCTCGGCATCACCGGATTCGGTCAGCGTGATCGACGTGGGGCAAGGCGAACTGATCGGCACGGTCGAAGCGGCGCGCGCCTGCTCAACGATTCACGACGGCGCGATCTACCTTCACATGGGCCGCTCGTACTCTGTCAGCGCGCTTGACTTAGAGCGGCGGGAAGCGCTCGTCGAGCCGTTCAACGGCGACTGGTTCACGCAACCAAAGAAAGAGACCGAAACGGTTATCGAAACGCTGCTTGACCGCCGCGAAACACTCGGCGTGCAGCTCAGCTTCGGCCGCGTCGTCGTGAGTGAGCAGGTGCTCGCCTACCAGCGCAAGCGGCTTGTCAGCAATGAGGTGATCGACCTAAATCGGCTCGACTTGCCGAAGACACAGTTCTCCACTCAGGCGCTTTGGTTTGAGACCGGTTCACTCAGCGAGCAGCTTCCGCTAGACGTTCTACTCGGCGCGCTGCACGCGACCGAGCACGCGCAGATCGCAGTGCTGCCGCTGCTGGCGATGTGCGACCGCTGGGACATCGGCGGCCTCTCAACAAACGGCCACGTTCAGACGGGCGGCGCGACGATCTTCATTTACGACGGCCACCCCGGCGGCGTGGGCATCACGAGGCAAGGTTTCCACAGCTTCGAGCAGCTCGTTGGCGACGCCCAGCGCTTGATCGCTGAGTGCCCGTGCGCCGAAGGCTGCCCCTCCTGCGTGCAGTCACCCAAGTGCGGCAACCTGAACGAGCCGTTACACAAGGCGGGGGCGCTTGAGCTGCTCGACTTGATGCTCTCGGCCGGCCCCTAACCGGCGCGACCTCGCTTTGCAAGCGAGCGTTCAGTTTTTTGCGCGCCGCGTCGAAAGGGTGGCTTCAGGCGTTTACACAATCATGAAGCGACTTCTTCTCTCATCGGCCGCGGTAACAGCGGCGCTACTACTGTCCTGCGCCAGCGCGTTTGCCGGCACCGGCGGAATCGACCCCGACCAGCCAACGCCAGCGGAGGATCAGAGCGGCGGGGCCGGCTATGGAGCGCCGCTGGTGACGCTGCCCGGCAAACCGCGGCTGAGCGCTCAGAAGCTCTCGAGCAGCACGATCAAGGAAGGGTCCCGTGCGACGGTGATCGTTCGGATCAATCGTTCGAAGGGAACCAGCGCGCAGGTCAAGATTGCCCTCGCCCGCACTGGCGCGAAGACGATCAACTTTTCGGCCGGGCGGATTAAGACCAACCGCTCACAGGCGATCCGCCTGCCCCGGGTAGCCGCCGGAAGCTACCGCGTGACCGTCAGCATTTTCGGCGCATCTGCGCAGGAGACAATCCGCGGTGGGGTCCTACGGCTGACAGTCAAGCCGAAGAGCGTTGCCAAGCCAACGCCGACTACTCCGGCTCCACCATCGCCTCCGTCAGGCGTCTTTCCGGTTCGCGGCGCCTACAGCTTCGGTGGGCCCGGAGCGCGCTTCGGTACCGGCAGGGTGGGCCACACGCACGAGGGCCAGGACATAGTTGGTAACTCCGGCCTGCCGGTCGTCGCGCCGCTGGCAGGAGAGGTTCGCTACGTCGACTATCAGGCAGGCGGCGCTGGCCGCTACGTCATCATGCGCGCCAATAACGGCTGGGACATGATGTTTGCTCACTGCCAGTACGCCTCCGCGACGGTCAAGCCGGGAGAGCGCGTTAAGGCTGGCGACCGGCTCTGCCTGCTCGGCTCAACCGGCGCATCGAGCGGCCCGCACCTCCATTTCGAGATCTGGCCAAACGGCTGGCGCGACAGCCCAGGAACGCGGCCGATCGATCCACTTGCACAACTGAAAAAGTGGGCCGCCAGCTAGCGCAGCGCAGCCCTGTGGCATCCTTCACGAATGGCTGATCGAAGTAAGCCGCAGCGGTGCCTGCCGTGAGCTCGCACGCGCCCGCGCTAGCGCAATCGCAGCTTGCCATGCGCTTCGACCGCCAGGAGCTCGCAGGGGCCGTTGCCGACGTCGGCGTGCTGGTACCGATCGCCGCGGCGTTGATTATTAAGAACGGCCTGACGGCAACCGCCGTGCTGCTTCCGGCCGGAATCCTCTACCTCGTTGTGGCTTTCGTCTTTCGCCTTCCGATTCCGGTTCAGCCGCTTAAGGCCTTCGGCGCGATCGCGATAGCCGAAGGGCTTGGTGCGAGCGAGATCGCCGCCGGCTCACTGCTGATGGGGGCGATCTTCCTAACGCTCGGCGGAGCGGGGCTGATCGACTGGGCCGGCAGGGCTTTCCCCAGACCACTAATCCGCGGCGTGCAGCTGACGGTCGGCCTGCTCTTCCTCAAGATTGCATGGGGCCTCGTTTGGACGGCACCGAAGTCGTTTAGCGACTCAGCCTCCGACCCCTGGCTGCTGCTGGCGCTGGCGCTCATTGTTCTGGCCGCCGCTGTTGCGCTGCGCAAACACTTGATCGCGCTGCTTCTGGTAATCCTCGGCTTGGCAATTGCCTTGATCCGCTCTGGAGCCGAGATGAAACTTGGCCCGTCAGGCCTGCCACTTCCCGACCTAACTGGCGCGGCCTTTGCCAGCGCGCTGGTGGTGCTCGTGATTCCCCAACTGCCGCTGACTTTCGCTAACTCCTGCCTCGCCACGGCCGACGCCGCGAAGGTTTACTTCGGGCCTGCCGCCCAGCGCGTAAAGCCAGGCCGACTGGCGATGACGCTCGGCAGCGTAAACCTCCTCGCCGGAGCGATCGCCGGAATGCCCGTCTGCCATGGCGCCGGGGGGCTGACGGCGCACCGCGTCTTTGGCGCTCGCAGCGGTGGCGCGCCGCTGATGATGGGAGCCGCGCTGGTCGTACTCGCGCTGGCCTTCGGCGCCGGAATCGCGGCGCTACTTAGCGCCTTTCCACTGCCGATTCTGGCCGGCATGCTGGCCGCCGCCGGGCTGCTGCACATCGGCCTGCTGCGAGATCTCGAAGGCCGCTGGGCATGGGCGCTGGCGCTACTGGTGGGGCTCCTCGGCTTTTTCTTAAACCTTGCGATCGGTCTACTGATTGGACTTGCGCTGTGGTGGATTCCGATCGGGATAGCCCGCCTTCGCGCGCCCCGGTGACGCCTGAGCGCAGGCCGCGATACCCTGCCATTCGCGGCGAGATAGCTCAGCTGGTAGAGCACACGACTGAAAATCGTGGTGTCCCGGGTTCGAGTCCCGGTCTCGCCATCAAGTCAGCTACAGGGGGAGCACGATGAGTATGGGGACCATCACCACGACGCGCCGACCGACGCCGATCGCATTCGTGCGCATCCCAGCCCTGACGCAGCTGAGCCGATGATCGAACAGCTCCTTCAGCCCTGGGCGCTTGGCTCGCTCGAGCTGCCAAACCGCCTTGTGATGGCGCCCCTGACGCGCATGCGCGCATGCGCAAACGGCGTCATGGGCGAAATCAACGCCGAGTACTACGCCCAGCGCGCTTCCGCCGGGCTGATCATCGCGGAGGGGACCTTTCCGCACCACTCCGGCAAGTCCTACCCCGGGCAGCCGGGGCTTGAGAGCGCGGAGCAGATAGCTGGCTGGAAGCTAGTCACCGACGCCGTTCACGCGGCCGGCGGGCGGATCTTCGTGCAGCTGATGCACGGCGGGCGGATCAGCCACCAGCGGATAATCCCAGGCGGCCTCGACCCGGTCGCTCCGAGCGCGGTCCAGCCCGAGGGGAATGCGCGGCTCGCAGGGGAAAAACTTCCAATGCCGGTACCGCGGGCGATCGCGACCACCGAGCTGGCCGAGATCCAGGAGCACTTCGCGCAGTCGGCCGAGAACGCGATCGAGGCCGGATTCGACGGAGTTGAGCTGCACGGCGCCAACGGCTATCTCCTCCACGAGTTCCTCTCCGACGTGACAAACCTCCGCAACGACGACTACGGCGGCGACATCACAGGCCGATGCCGCTTCGTGGTCGAAACCGCGCTGCTGGTGGCAGAACGGGTTGGCGCTGATCGGACGGGCATCCGGATCAGCCCGGATCAGAACGTCAACGACATCTCCGAGAGCGAGGCAAGAGAGCTTTACCCGCACCTCATCTCCGAGCTGTCCCAGATCGGGCTTGGTTACCTGCACGTGATGGAAACTCCGCCCGACTCTGGCTGGTCATCAGTAGAGCTGGCGCGAGAGGCGTGGACGGGAACGCTGATCGCCAACTCCAACTTTCAGGTCGACTGGGCACCAGCGAAAGTGGACGAGATGATCGCCGCCGGTCGCTTTGACCTTTACGCCTACGGTCGCCGTTTTCTGGCCAACCCTGACCTAGTGGCTCGGCTCGGCTGCGGGGCTGAGCTAAACGAGGCCGACTTCCGCAGCTTCTATGGAGGCGGTCCCGAGGGCTACACCGACTACCCGGCGCTGGACCGCGCCGCCTGAGCGATGGCGCGAATCCCGTTCGCCGACCGGGACGCCCTTTCGCCGCGGACCCAGCAGGCGCTCGACGCTCTTCCCGACATCGCGATCTTCCAGCTGCTCGCCCAGGCTGACGGCAGCTTCTCGCGCTTCTCAGCTTTCACCGCAAGCCTGTGGAACGACGCTGAGCTCTCGCCGCGGCAGCGCGAGCTGGCGATCCTGCTGGTCGCCCGCGTTACCGACTGTGAATACGAGTGGTTCCAGCACGAACCCGTCGCTCGCCTCTGCGAAATCTCAGACGACGAAATCGCCGCCATCAAAGCCCTTGAGCTGAGCTGCTTCGACGATGGTGAACGGGCGACGCTCGAGCTGGCCCGGGTGACGCTGGAGCGCGGCCGGCCGACCGACGAGCAGCTGGCCGCAGCCCGTGAAGCGCTGAGCGACCGTGAGGTGATCGAGCTGCAGCTGGTAGTCGCCGTCTACGCCGGCCTTGCGGCGATCATGATTGGCCTTGATCTCGAGCTGGATGAGGCGAGCGGCGCCGAGCAGCTGGCCCGCGACGAGCGCGGCCCCCGGCTCGGCGGCTGAGCGCGCCGACGCAGCGGCGGCTAGCCTAAGAGAGGAATGGAAGCAGCAACGAAGGAGCGCAGCGAGCACGTCGACCTTCCGATTGAGGGCATGACTTGCGCGTCGTGCGCCATGAAGGTCGAGAAGACTCTCGGCTCGACCGACGGGGTGAGCGAGGCCAGCGTTAACTTCGCTACCGGCCGCGCAGCGGTCGACTTCGACCCCGCTCAGGCCAGCTCCGACTCGCTGGCCGAAGCGGTGCGGCGGGCCGGCTACGCGGTCGCTGCGCCAGCTCAGGGCGATGATCCGCACGCTGGGCACGACCACATGAACCATGCCGAGCCCAACCTTGGCCTGCGCCTCGCTGTGAGCGCGGCACTGAGCGTTCCCGTGGTGCTGATTTCGATGGTTATGGCCTTCCATTTTTCGGGCTGGGAGTGGGTCGTGATGGCCTTCACCCTGCCCGTGGTGCTGTGGGGCGGATCGACCTTCCACGCAACTGCAGTCCGCGCCGCCCGCCACGGCCACGCGAACATGGACACGCTCGTATCGGTTGGAACGCTCGCCGCCTTGCTGTGGTCAGTGGTCGCGGTGCTCACCGGCGGCGAAACCGTCTACTTCGAAACGGCTGCGGTGGTGACCACCTTCATCCTCGGTGGCCGTTTCCTCGAAGAGCGCGCCAAGCGCCGCGCAGGCTCAGCGCTCAAGGCGCTGCTCGAACTCGGCGCCCGCGAGGCGACACTGATCGACGCCGACGGCCGCGAGCGGCTTGTTCCAGCTGAGGAGCTCGCGGTCGCAGACCGCTTCATCGTGCGCCCAGGCGAGCGGATTGCCACCGACGGCACCGTCGAGGAGGGCCGGGCCAGCATCGATGAGAGCATGCTCACGGGCGAGTCCCTTCCGGTCACCGCCGAGCCCGGTAGCTCCGTGATCGGAGCGACGGTCAACCTCTCCGGCCGCCTGATCGTGCGAGCAACGCGCGTGGGAGCGGACACCGAGGTCGCGCAGATTGCGCGGCTCGTTGAAGAGGCCCAGACCGGCAAGGCCCCGGTCCAGAGGCTCGCCGACCGCATCTCCTCGGTCTTTGTGCCAGTCGTAATCGTGATCGCGCTGCTGACGCTGGCCGGCTGGCTGATCACGGGCGCGGGCGCCGCCTCGGCCTTCACCGCGGCCGTGGCCGTCCTGATCATCGCCTGCCCCTGTGCTCTGGGCCTAGCCACGCCGACAGCGCTAATGGTCGGCACCGGTCGCGGCGCCCAGCTAGGGATTCTTATCCGCGGACCTGAGGTGCTCGAATCGACGCGCCGCGCCGACACGATCGTGCTCGACAAAACCGGCACGGTCACAACGGGGCAGCTAAAGCCTGCCGGGCTAACAACGACGGGAATCGACGAGGCCAGCGTGTGGCGGCTCGTGGGCGCGCTCGAGGCGGCTTCGGAGCACCCGGTAGCCCGCGCGATAGCCGCTGAATCCGCTGGCCGCCAAAGCGAACCGCTCCCGTCGGCTGGCGACTTCATCAACCATGAAGGGCTGGGCGTGGAGGGAACGGTCGAGGGCCACAGGCTCGTCGTCGGCCGCCCAGCGCTGCTGGAATCTCACGGGGCCACGCTGGCGCCAGCGCTCGCCGCGGCCCTGGACGAAGCCCAAGCGCGCGGCGAAACCGCAGTTGCCGCAGCGATCGACGGTGATGCCGTCGCCGTGATCGCTGTAACAGACACCGTCAAGCCGGGAGCCGCCGAGGCGATTTCGCGCCTGCGTGCGCTGGGGCTGCGTCCGATCCTGCTGACCGGTGACAACAGCCGCGCCGCGACTGAGGTCGCGTCGCAGGTGGGGATCGACGACGTGGTCGCCGAGGTTCTCCCCGCGGGAAAGGCAAAAAAGATTGAAGACCTTCAGGCCGCCGGCGCAGTGGTGGCGATGGCGGGAGATGGTGTAAACGACGCCCCGGCGCTAGCCCTAGCTGACCTAGGAATCTCGATGGGCACGGGAACCGACGTCGCAATCGAGGCCTCCGACCTGACCATCGTCAGCGGCGACCTGCGGCGCGTTCCTGATGCCATTGCGCTCAGCCGCGCGACGCTGCGCACGATCAAGGAGAACCTCGTCTGGGCCTTTGGCTACAACATCGCCGCGATCCCGCTAGCAGCTGCAGGCCTGCTCGACCCGATGATCGCCGGGCTGGCGATGGCCCTCTCCAGTGTCAGCGTCGTCGCCAACGCACTGCGCCTGCGCCGCTTCGACGCCGATCGCTAGCGCCCGCGCAACCGAGGCCGGGTTCCGCCTATCTGTCCATCCACTTTCCGCGCTGGATTGAGCGCAGTAGTAGTGGTGCCAGCGTGCTGACGAAAAGCGGCGTCAGGTGGTTGTTGTCGGAGTTGACGAGCACGCCGCCGATAACCGGAAAGCAGAGCTTCGTCCCGCAGTAGACGCTCGTCAGGTCGACGACGCCGATGTTCTGCCTGTGCAGCCGCAGGGCGGCGGTCGCTGCAGCGTCGGGGTAAGGGTCTAGAACGCGCGAGCGCGGCGCAGCGCAAGCAAGGCCGGGGTTGCGCTCGCTGGCCACCGCCAGCTCAATGCAATCAAGCGTTCCCGAGACGATTTTCGGATTGTCACGCAGAACGATGATCCGTTTGATCGTTGGCGGAAGCCGCTTCCACTGCTGCTGATAACCGGCGACCTCCTGCTCGAAACTGGCCTTCGTCTTAAAGGGGCGCGCCAACTGCGACACAAAGAGGGTGTCAACCTCAGGCTTGCTTGCCAGCCACGCCGGGATCGCGGCCTTCCATGCAAGGCACTCGGCGGTGCTCCAGCCCTGCTTCGGACGCATCACCGTGTTGAACGGACAACCGACGCGCGTTGTCGATGTGACGCTCCACTTCTGCTTCGGAGCAATCTTGCGCAGCGCCCGGCGCCACCGGCCGGCGTGGCTGTCGCCAATCAAAGCAACGGCGCGGGCGGCAGATGCCGGCGGGTGGCCAAATGTGCAGCTCAGATAGACGCCCTCGCTACTTCGATCCTTCCTCGCGCACCCGTCGGCCTTCAGTGCGCCCGCATAGTCGGTGCGCAGCTCAAGCGGAGTCGGTGAGACCTGCAGGCGCAAATCAGGGTTTTTGCAGGGCTGGCTGTAGAGGTCACGCGCAGCGGCGCCAAAGCAGGGGGGATCGCTGGCGACTGCGGCGTGCGCCGCGCTGGCGGCAAAATTAGCGCCGCCGGCAGCCAAGGCCGATGCAGCAAGCAGCGTCGTCAGCAGCGCGCTGGCCGCGGCTGCTGGCGCGGGACTGCAGTTTCGCCCGGCTGCCCCGCTTGAAGAGCGGCCGCTGGGCCGGGAACGTGAGAAGAACATCGGCGCTGGAAGCTAACAAAGATCAAGTAGCTTTACGCCAATAAGCGCACCAGAGCGCGGCGCGCGCGTTCAGCGCGTTAGCCAGCCGCCGCGATCCAGCGCGCGCAGCAGGTATGGGGTCAGCGTGCTATTGAAGGTCGGCGTGAAGTGGCTCTTGTCAGAGGTAACCAGCAGCCCGCCGATCACCGGATAACAGGAATCGCGGCCGCAAAAGAAAGGAGTCAGATCAACGACGCCGACATTGCGGCTCTTCAGTCGGCGCGCGGCGACCGCAGCGGCGTCCGGGAACCCGCCCAGCACGCGCTTGCGCGGCAGCGCGCAGGCCTCCCCGGCGGGGCGCCGGCCGGCGATCGCCCGCTCAATGCAGTCGACAGTTTCTTTTCCGGAGCGCGGATTATCACGGATCACGATGATCGTCTTGATTGACGGCGGCAGCGTGCGCCACGACTGCTGATAACCGGCTACATCCTGCTCAAAAGCCGCCTTGCCTCGGTAGGGCTGCGACAGCTGCGCGACGATCAGCGTGTCAATTTTCGGCTGCCCTGCAAGCCACCCTGGAAGCGCTCGCTTCCAAGCGTCGCACTCCTGTGGGTCAACCCCGCGCCGCCGGTTAGGCGCGGAATTGAACGGGCACCCCAGCAGGCTCGTTGAGACGACGTTCCAGCGGCGCTTGTTCGCGGCCGCGGTTAGCGCCGAGCGCCAGTGCAGCGAGTGGCTGTCGCCGATGATCGCCAAGTGATCCTTAGCGCGGGCGCTGGGCACACCGAAATCACAGATCCGGGCAATTGATTTGTAGCCAAAAATTGGCCGCGGGCAATTTTTCGGTTTCAGCGTAGTTTCGGCCAGCTTTTCAAGGTCAAGCGGTGACGGCGCCACGGTAAGCCGCAGTCGCGGATTAATGCAGGGCTGATTTTCCGGGTCACGAGCGGCGGCGCCAAGGCAGCGCTCGCCGCTTGCGAGCAGCCGCGCTGTTGCCTCCAAATCTGAACTTTGCCTTTGGCTAAGCACGGCCAAGGCCACGAAGCTGGCCAGCAGCACCGTCCCCGTCCCGGCAGCTACGTAGGCGAAGCTGCGCCGCGGCCTGTGGCTAGCCAGTAGCGGCCCGGAGCGCAGGGGGTCCTCGACGAAGCGCTTCGAAAGCGCAGCCAGCAGCAGTGTTAGCGCCACGAGCACAAGCTTGATTGGGGTTCCAAGCGTCTCGAGCAGTAGGAAAGGTGCCAAGATCAAGAGCGGCCAATGCCAAAGATAGATCGAGTAGGAGATGTCGCCTATCCACTGCGTGGCGCGCAGCTTCATCCAATGCAGCGGCGACCAGCGCAGGTCGGGGCTACCGGCCCAGATCACAGCCAGCGTTCCCGCGATCGGCAGAGCCGCTGCTATTCCAGGGAAGGGAGTCTTCGAGTTGTAGGTGAAGGCGGCGGCGAGGATCATCGCGATCCCAGCCCAGGAGACTGCGGCGCGCAAAGCTGGCCGCGCCGAGCTAGTAGCCAGCATCGCCAGCACGCCTCCAGCGCCAAACTCCCAGACTCGCGTTGGCGTGATGAAAAATGCTGCGACCGGGTTGTTGGCGGTCGCCCAGATCGAGTAGGCGAGGCTTACGAGCGTCAGCACCACGAGCATCGCAGTGATTGAGCGGCGCCGCAGCAGCGCAGACCCCTTGCGGACGATCAGCATTGCGATCAGGATTAGGATCGGCCAGACGATGTAGAACTGCTCCTCAACGGAGAGCGACCAGTAGTGCTGCACCGGCGAAGGTCGGTTCTCTGCGCCAAGGTAATCGACTGCTTCGCCTGCCAAGTACCAGTTCTCGACGTAGAGCGTGCTGGCTTGGATTTCGCGGAAGAAGTTTTCCCACAGGTTCTGCGGCACAATCAGATAGGTCGCGACCGCACAGAAGAGCAGCACCAGCAGTGCCGCGGGCAGAATTCGCCGCGCCCGCCGAGCCCAGAATCCGGGCAACGAAACGCGCCCACTGCGCTCCACTTCGCGCACCAGATGGCCGGTGATCAGGAAGCCTGAGATCGCAAAGAAAACGTCAACGCCGACGTAGCCGCCAGGAATCCAATCAGGCCAATAATGAAAAATAACTACGGTGACGACCGCGATCGCCCGCAAGGCCTGAATCTCCGGCCGCAGCACGCGCTGCTTCTTCGCTTCTGCAGCGCCGCCGGGGCTTATCGAATCATCGGTCACAGGCGTCAACTACACAGTCTCGCAATCAGCGCTTTAAGCGCAGATCGCAGTGACGGAGTGTAACTGCTCGCGGGCCGGCAGCCACCGCTTTGGAGCCAACTCCCGCGAGTAAAAACGAGCGCCCCGTGGCGACGCTCCGCGGCGTGCGCTTTCAGCCCTACTACTCTCACTGCACGGCCTTTCCGCTCGGGACGTCCCGACGGCAAGGCCAATTAGCCATGGCTGAACGCAATGACATAAGAAACGTCGCGATCATCGCGCACGTCGACCACGGCAAAACGACGCTCGTGGACGCGATGCTGCAGCAGTCTGGCGCCTTTCGTAAGGGCGCTGAGGTGACCGACCGCGTGATGGATTCGATGGACCTAGAGCGCGAGAAGGGGATCACGATCCTCGCCAAAAACGCCTCAATTCCCTACAAGGGCGTGAAGCTAAACATCATCGACACGCCCGGCCACGCCGACTTCGGCGGCGAGGTTGAACGCGGACTCTTCATGGTCGATGGCGTGCTGCTGCTCGTTGACGCCAGCGAAGGGCCGCTGCCACAGACGCGCTTTGTGCTGCGAAAAGCGCTGGAAGCGAAGCTGCCGGTGATTCTCGTTGTAAACAAGATCGACCGCCCCGACGCCCGCGTAGCCGAAGTTGTCCACGAAGTCGAGGAGCTTTTCCTCGACCTCGACGCTGATGAAGAGCAGATCGCCTTCCCAATCGTCTACACCAACGCCAAGGCCGGAACCGCCTCGCTCGACCCAGAAACTCAAGGCGACGACCTAGGCGCACTGCTCGACCTCCTTGTCGAAACGATCCCACCCCCCACCTTCGACCCTGCGACTCCACTGCGGATGCAGGTAACGAACCTCGGCGCCTCCGATTACCTTGGCCGGCTGGCAATCTGCCGCGTCCACGACGGCACCGTGAGGCGTGGCCAGCAGGTAGCTTGGTGCAAGCGCGACGGCACGATCGAAAACGTCAAGGTGACCGACCTATTCATCACCGAAGCGCTTGATCGCATCGAGGCTGAAGAGGTTGGCCCCGGCGAAATTGTTGCCGTCGCCGGAATCTCCGAGGTGACGATCGGCGAGACGCTGGCCGATCCAGACGATCCGCGCCCGCTTGAGCTGATCGCCGTCGATGAACCAAGCCTCAGCGTTACGGTCGGCATCAACACATCACCCCTGGCTGGCAAGGATGGCTCGAAGCTGACTGCGCGCCAGATTCTCAGCCGCCTCGACGCAGAGATGGTCGGCAACGTCGCGCTGCGCGTGCTGGCGACCGAACGCCCTGACTCGTGGGAAGTTCAAGGCCGCGGCGAGCTTGCGCTGGCAATCCTCGTTGAGCAGCTGCGACGCGAAGGCTTTGAGATGACCGTTGGCCAGCCGCAGGTCGTTACGCGCGAAATTGATGGCGTCCTTAGCGAGCCGGTTGAAGAGCTGACGATCGACGTTCCCGAAGAGCACGTCGGCGCCGTCACTCAGCTGCTGGCGCTGCGCAAAGGGCGGCTCGAAGAGATGGGCAACCACGGCAGCGGCTGGGTGCGGATGGAGTACCTGGTTCCCGCCCGCGGCCTGATCGGTTTTCGCACCGAGTTTCTAACCGAAACGCGAGGCACCGGCATCGCCCACCACGTATTCGACCGCTGGGAGCCTTGGTTTGGTGAGCTGAAGACGCGCCAAACGGGCGCGCTCGTCGCCGACCGCACCGGCCCGGTGACGGCCCATGCGTGCTTCGCGATGCAAGACCGAGGAACGCTCTTCGTTGAACCTGGGGAAGAGGTTTACGAGGGGATGATCGTCGGCGAGAACAGCCGCTCCGGTGACCTTGACGTGAACGCCGTGCGCGAGAAGAAGCTCAGCAACGTCCGCTCCTCAACCGCCGACGAGCTCGTTCGCGTTATCCCAAAAAAGCTGCTCTCACTCGAGCAGGCGTTTGAGTTCGTTCGCTCCGATGAAGCTGTTGAGGTAACTCCGCAGCACGTGCGGCTGCGCAAGGTGACGCTCGATCAGGTTGGGCGCGAAAAAGAGGCGCGGCGCTCAGCCAAAGGCGCAGCGCCGCTTGCCGCTGAGGCTTGATTCTTTCCGCCGGCCGTCGCGACTAAGGGACGCGCTTGAGCGCGTAGCGCTGCACCTTGGGCTCGGCAGGCAGCGCCACAGCGTTTTCGGTCCAGAACGATGAAAGGGGCGCCGCTACGCCCGCGCTGGCCGCTCCAAGCCCCGGTGCCAGCAGCCGCGAGCAGACATCTTTTGGCAGGCGGTTAATCATCGCTGGTCCCTTGTGCGTAACCGCGTCTTCGATCGCAGCGAAGGTCACAGAGTCGAGCGCCGAACCGATGTGGCTGACCGCGCGCCCAGGGCACACCTGCTGAATCAAAATGTTGGTGGCTCCCTTCAGCGACGAGGTCGGGTTCTTCCCGGTCTGCGGCTGAACCGTCTCGTCGGTTGCCGTACGAACTGTCGTCCACGATGTTGGCCCAGGCGACTCATCCGATTGCGCGTTGATCGCTTTCAGCAGGTTCGAGCCAGCACGCTGCTGCCAGGCCGCTGCCAGGCACGGCTGCGTGGGGCTGCAGGTTCCGACCAAGTTAGTGCCGTGCTGAGTGCCGGCGATCGAGATCGCATCGGTAAGCAGCGGTCGCAGGCTCGGCCAATAGGTCAATGCCCAGCGCAGCAGCAAGCCACCTTGGCTGACTCCGAGCGCTGCAATTGGCTTGCCGTGAGCGGCCGCCATCCGGCGGATACCGGATACGAGGTACTGGACAGAAACTTGGATGTCGCCTGTCGTGCGGTACGGGAAGTTGACGTAACAGCTCGGCCGACCGCTGGCCTTCAGTGCGGCTCCACCGATTGCGTAGGCCTCAGCGCCCGTGTAGCCGGTGCCGGTAACGACCATCATCGGCTGAACCCCGCCACGCTTGATCTTGTCAGGGCAGACGAAAGATTCGGCCAGACGGCTCTTCGGCGCGGTCAGTGCGGGCTCCTTGTAGGAGCTCTTGGCGACGGCCGACGATGCCGGCAGAGCGGTTGCGACCATCGCGAGGGCTGCGGTGGCCAGCAGGCCACGGCGGATTAGATAAATCATCGGAGCAGCCTACCTGTTGGCGCTCCACGGCGGCGCCGGTCATCGTTTCCCTAGGCTTGCGTTCATGACCGAGATTTTCCGCACCCCCGACGAGTGCTTCGAAAACCTGGAGGGGTACAGCTACCAGCCCAACTATGTCGAAGTGAACGGCATCCGCCTCCACCACCTCGATCAGGGCGAAGGGCAGCCGGTGCTCTGCTTCCACGGCGAGCCGAGCTGGTCTTACCTCTACCGCAAGATGCTTGACCTGCTGGTAGCCGACGGCAAGCGCGTGATCTGCCCCGACCTCGTCGGCTTCGGCCGCTCCGACAAGCCAACCGATCAGCACTGGTACACATACGAGCGCCACTGCGAAAGCGTCACCGCCCAGCTCGATCAAATCGAAGCACTTGACGACGTAACCGTCGTCGTGCAGGACTGGGGCGGCGCGATCGGCCTGCGCTGGGCGATTGAGCACGCCGGCCAAGTTGGCCGCCTTGTGATCATGAATACCGGCCTATTCACGGGCCGCGTCAGCAAGGGCTTCATGGCCTGGCGTGAGTTCGCAGAAAATACCCCCGACCTGCCGATCGCCCAGATCGTCAACGGAGCTACGACGAGCGAGCTCAGCGATGCGGTGCTCGCCGCTTACGACGCGCCCTTCCCAAACGCTGCCAGCAAAGCAGGGGCGCAGCAGTTTCCCTTGCTTGTGCCGATGAGCGAGGATGATGCCGGCGTCGCCGAGCAGCTCAAGATCCAAGCAGCTTTAGCGCAGTGGTCCAAGCCGGCGCTGGTTGCCTTCTCCGACGAGGACCCCGTCTTCCCGTACCCGAAGTCGGGCGAGCGCTTCATCGAGCTGATCCCAACCGCGGGCGAGCAGGTGAGAATCGAGAATGCCGGCCACTTCCTTCAAGAAGACAAGCCGGAAGCCGTCGTCGCAGCGATGCGCTCGGAGCTCTTTACTTAAAAGCGATCACGCTGCGGATCCCATCCTGGGCCTCCATCAGCTCAAAACCGCGGTTCACTTCGTCAAGGCTGAGGCTGTGCGAGATGAACGGCTCAACGTCGATTTCACCATTGAGGTAGCGATCGATCAGCGCCGGCACCTGGTCGCGCCCCTTGACGCCGCCAAACGATGAGCCGCAGACGCGCCGGCCGGTAATCAGCCAGCGCGGAATGATGTCGAGCGTCTCGCCCTTCCCTGCCACGCCGGCGACGGTGCAAAGCCCCCAGCCCATCCGCGCCGACTCGGCCGCCTGCTGCATTACCGAGACAAGGCCGGTCGCCTCAAAGGTGTAGTCGGCGCCAAAGCCGCCGGTCTCGTCAAGCACGCGCTGGACCGTGTCTGGGCCCGCCGTCCAGGTGTCCGTTGCGCCTTGGCCACGAGCCAATTCGAGGCGGTCGTCGGAGAGGTCTACGCAGATAATCCGCTCGGCGCCCTGTAGCCGAGCGCCAGCAACGGCGCCAAGGCCAACCATTCCGGCGCCAAAGATGACGCAGGTAGTCCCCGGCTCAACCTTCGCGCTGTAGATCGCGGCGCCAAGACCGGTCGAAAGGCCACAAGCGAAAAGGCAGGCGTGGTCGAGTGGCGCCTCTTTCGAAATGTTTGCGAGCGCGATCTCCGGCATCACGGTGTACTGCGCAAAGGTTGAGGTGCCCATGAAGTGGCGCAGCGGCTCACCATCCAACGAGAGGCGCGTGGTTCCATCTGGCAGGAAGCCCTCGCCCTGCTGCTCACGGATCGCAAGGCAAAGATTGGTGCGCGGATCGAGGCAATGAATGCACTCGCGGCACTGCGGCGAAAAGAGCGTCACGACGTGGTCGCCAACCGCGACCGAGCTAACGCCCTCGCCGATCGCCTCGACCACGCCGGCGCCCTCATGGCCGAGCACGGTCGGCGCGTAGCCTGATGGGTCAACGCCGGAAGCGCTGTAGAGGTCTGTGTGACAGACGCCGCAGGCAACCAGCCGTACGAGAACCTCCCCCGCCTTCGGCTCCGCAAGGTCAACCTCGCGCACCACCAGCGGCTTGCCAAATTCTTCGAGTACTGCGGCCTGCATCTTCATCGCGCAAGCTTACGCGGCGGCAGGTTCGACGGCGGGCCGCGCGCAGCGCGCCGCTAGATCGTGTTCGACGACAGCAGCAGCGCCGCGAGTGAGATGGGCACGCCGAAGTCCCAGACCAGAATCATCGTGTTGTTCGGGGCGTAGTTCTTATCTTTAACGATCTCTTTCAGGTGGTTGAGGCCGGCGAGGAAGAGAAATGTGACGATCGGCAGGGTGATCGCGATCCATGCCTGCTTGCCGTTCTGGGCGGCGTAGAGGCTGCCGAGTCCGAGACCAAGGCTGACGAAGCCGAGCTCATACTGGAAGCCGTTTGTCTTCCAGCCGATCGACTCGGCGATCTTCTGCGCAAAGAAGGTGTGCATCACTGACGAGAAGAGGAAGACCCAGCCAGCGAAGTAGAGGATCCAGCGCAGCGAGCTGATGTCGGCCGACTCGCCGATAACTGCGCCGGGCGGTGTTGAACCTGTAAGCGCGAAAATCCACGCCAATACAAGCATGCCGGGTAGTACGAGGCTGGAGGCTTTCCCCATACGGGAAGCAAACAACAATGTCCGGACGGACCCTGCGGCAGGCTCAACGGCGCGCTTTATACAGCTTCCAGCGGCCGAAACTGGTCAGTTTGCTGACGCTGACGCTCGCAGCGAAGGCCGGTTTTGGCCCGGTTAGACGGGTCGGCGCAACAAAGACGACGGCCGGTGGCTGCCAGTTGGGGTTCGCGGCGGTCGAGGCCCAGGTCCCCTGAACGCCGCTTAGTGGCAGCCGAAGCTTCCAGGCCAGCGCCGTCTGCGCGTATGGATTTATCGCCGGAGCGCCGACAGTGACAACCGCGTCGCGCCCGCCGGCCGCGTTGATGGCGCCGTTAAGCTGATCAAGCTGGCGCGCCTGGAGCCGAGCGACGCTGAGCAGCCGCGCGTCGGTGCGCAGCACAAATAAGCCGAAGCCGATCAGCAGCGCCGCAATCGCGCCGCCCGCCGCCAGCCGCAGCCAACCTGCTGCGAGGCTGGCGATCAGCCAGCCGGCGCCAACGCCGGCGATCACGCAGCTCAAAGCCGCTGGGCCCGCCAGGTAACGGCGCGCGCCAGTAAAGCCAAACTGTGCCATCACGGCAACAACAGCGACCCAGCAGACCACCAGCGCAGCCAGCAGAAGAACCTCGCGATTGCGCCGCCGCCAAGCAATGAGCAGCGCGACGAGCGCCAGCGCCAGCACCGGCGCAATTACTGAATCACCGAGCCGGCTTACAACCTCCAGCGCTGGCAGCGCGGCGCGAGCGGCGCTAGTTGGCGTTGTGCTCTGCGCCGTCTGCGCCCCTTGCGCAAGGCCGCCGGACCCTAGCCAGTCAAGCAGCATCCAGATCAGCGGCGGCGTGATCACCAGCGCGGCAATTAGCGAGCGATTGCGGCCGGACTGGCGCGCGCACCAGACGCCATAAATAAGTGCTAGCAGCCACAGCTCCGGGCGGACCAGACCAGCGAGCGCGAGCAGCGAGAGCGCCGTAATCCGGCGCTCCTGCAGGTGCAGCAGCAGCGCGCCAAGGACAAAGACAACGAGCAGCGGCTCGGAAGAGCCGTAGAGAGCGGTGCGCGGAAGGTCGGTGCTGACGAGCAGGCCAAAGGCGGCGAAGCCAAACGCTGCCAGCGCCACGGGCGCGCCGGCTAGCCGCGCAGCGCAGCGGCCCGCAAGCCACAGCGCATAGAGCGCGGCGGCGCGAACCAACGACAGCCAAAGGAACGGGGCTAGCCCATCGACCCAGGCAAATGGCGCGCTGACCAGCACCGGTAGCGGCTTCCACGAGGGGCCGCCGCTGGTGTCAAGTGACAGCGCGGTCAGCTCGCGCGCCCAAACCATCCAGGCCCAGGCGTCGTATCCAAGCGCCGGCGCTACGAGCACGGTTGCCACCCCGACCAGCAGGCAGCAGGCGATCACAATCCGCTCGTCAGGCCTAGCCACGGCGCCGAGACTAGCGTCGCAGCTGTTAGGGAAGCGCAACCGCAAGCGCGGCGGCCGGTAGCCTCCTAGCGACGTGCGTTCGCTGCGCGGTCGCTCGACGAAAGGAAGCAGAAGTGGAAAATTTTCAAGGCCGAACAGTTTTCATGTCAGGTGGCAGCCGGGGAATCGGATTGGCAATTGCGGTGCGTCTCGCTCAGGAGGGCGCCAACGTCGCGATCATGGCGAAAACCGACGAGCCGAACCCAAAGCTGCCGGGCACAATCCACACCGCCGCCGAAGAGATCAACGCGGCCGGCGGCAAGGCGCTTCCAATCCTCGGTGACATCCGCTTCGAAGATCAAGTTGCTGACGCCGTCGCAAAGACGGCGGCAGAGTTCGGCGGAATTGACATCTGCGTCAATAACGCTTCGGCGATCGACCTGCGCCCACTCGGCGAACTGCCACCGAAGCGCTACGACCTGATGGCCGACATCAACGTCCGCGGCACGCTCGTCGTGACGCAGGCCTGCCTGCCGCACCTGCGCCAGTCCGACCACGCCCACGTGCTGACGCTGAGCCCGCCACTTTCGACCGACCCGAAGTGGCTCGCAGGCCACGGCCCGTACACGGTCGCGAAGTTTGGAATGTCGATCTTGACGCTCGGGCTGGCAGCCGACGAACGGGAGAATGGCGTCGCCGCCAACTGCCTGTGGCCGCGCACGCTGATTGCCACCGCGGCAGTTCAGAACCTGCTTGGCGGCGATGAATCGATGGCCAAGGCGCGCAGCCCGCGGATCGTCGCCGACGCAGCGCGAGAAATTCTGATCCGCGAGCCAGCCGAGTGCACGGGCGAAGCCTTGATTGACGACGAGGCGCTAGCTCAGGCTGGAATCACCGACCTAAGCGGCTACGCCGACGACGATTCACAGCTGGCGCTCGACATCTTTGTCGACGGTTGGCCAGAGAGCTAGCGCCGGTAAAGATCCAGTTAAGCCGCAGCGGCAGTGGCACCAAAGTGGCGAAGTGGTTCTAGTCTCGTTACAGACCACTAAATGTCATACGTAGATATCCACTGCCACATTCTTCCCGCCGTCGACGATGGTGCGCGCGACCTCGACGCGAGCGTTGAGTACGCGCGCCGGCTAGTTGATGAAGGCGTCCGCGAGCTGATTGCAACGCCGCACGTTGGCAACCCGCGCTTCCGATTCGCGCCGGAAGAGATCTCTGACCGAGTCGCTTCGCTCAGCAGCGAACTCCAGCAGCGCGAGATTCCGCTGCGAATCCACTGCGGTGGTGAGCTCCACCCATCCGACCCAAATTCACTGACTGACAGCCAACTTGAGCTGATCGCCAGCGGCCCTCCCGGCGCCCGCTGGCTGCTCTTTGAAGTTCCCTTCGCTGGAGTTGACGAATGCTACGCCGATAATTGCCGGCAGCTGATGGCCCGCGGGTACGGCCTCATGATCGCCCACCCTGAGCGCGCCCGAGGCCTTTTTCGCGACGGCGGCTGGCAACTGCTGCGCGAGCTGGTCGCTGAAGGTGCACTGCTGCAGATCAATGTCTGTTCGCTGCTCGGCAACAACGGCCTCGAGGCGCAGGAGGCCGCTGTAGGGCTGCTGCGTAGTGGCCACGCCTTCACGCTCGCCTCCGACGCCCACCCCGGCACGCGCGATCACACCGCTGCGCTGGGCTTCGCGCTGACGCTGAAAGCCGGCGCCTCTTCGCTTCAGGCTTGGCGCCTAACGCAGGCCAACCCGCGCTTCTTGCTGCGCAGCGGCATCCCAGCCAGCTTCAACGAGCAACGCGGCGCCAGTCTTGACCAGCCGTCACCGGTCGCCTGAACAAAGGCGACACGCCCCGCATGCCTTCGCGCTACTTGCTGGCGGGCGCGCAGCGCCCGTAGGCTAGGAAGTATTCGTTGCTGGTGATGAACTTGAACCCCGGAGGCGGAACCTGAAGGGCTTCCCAGCCATTGTCGACTGCGTACTCGTTGACGTTTAGGTCCGGGCGCGACTCGTATGCCGGATTGATCAAGATCGCCGCGCCCTCAGTCTGAACCGGAATTTTCGTATCGGAACGGGGAATGATCGCCGGCGGCTCAAGGCGGAAAGTCCACTTGGCCTCTGGCAGCAGCTTCTGGTTTGGCACGCTGACGGCGCCGCATCGACGAGCCTTCAGCACCTCCGGGTTGGTCATTATCGCGCGGAACTGATCGGTGATCGCGCGGCGACGTTGGACGTCCTCATCGATCCGGCTGACGTTGAGATGGGTCACGGTCCAGCCGAAGCCCGCGACCACCAGCAGCAGCGCAGCGCCACCCCAAACTTTCTTGAAGCTGCTGCCGCGTTCCACCTTGCTCCAGCCTGTGACAGCGTAGGTTGCGAAGAGAACGAGGCCGACCACGGCGATCAGGATGTAACGCCAGACGTTCGCAAGGCCGCCGCTGGCGATAACGAGGTAAGAGAACCAGGTTGTCGCAATCAAGATCGCGGGAAGAATTAGCTGCTTGCGGCGCTGCTGAACGGCCAACACAACCCCGAGCCCGGCAAGGATTGAAAGCGGCAGCTTCAGCACCGAATTTGTCCAGTAGAGCGTGTAGTAGGGGAGCGTTTCGAATGGGCGACTACGGCCAAGGTCGACGGCGTTTCGACTGGTCGCCGTCATCGAGAAGAGCGGATTGCCGGTTACGATCCAATCGGTTGCAAACCAGATCAACGGTGCTATCGCTGCGTAGCAGAGGATTCGAAAACGGCCACGCCAACTGAGCGGGTAGCCGACCCAGAGGAAGTAAAGCCCAAGTAGTAGCCACGCTTCGGGGCGCAGCAGCCCGGCCAGAATCAGCAGCACCCAGACCAGCCCGCCGCGCCGGGGCGAGCGAGCTTCAAGGTAGGCAGCCCAGCAGATCAAAGCCGCGTAGGGCGGATCGAGGAAACCAACGCCGGCCAACCACGCGACGTCGAGCCGCGTAGCCATCAGGCCGATGGCGACGAGCCCACCGAAGATTCCAGTGACAAAGACACCGAATCGGAAGACGGCAATCAGTAGCGCGATATATCCGGCTAGCGCGAGCGCGACGAACGCCTGCGGCGCGGCGTCACCAAACGGCAGCAGTAGCAAGCCGACCGCCAGCATCAGCGGATGCTCCGTCGGCACGCGGTAGCCAGCGAAGTTCGGCATCACCCCTTCCCAAATATCGCGCGACCAGTTGAGCGACGAGAGCGTGTCGAAGGTCGCTGGCGGTTGGTATTCGAAGAAGCCGACGAGCACCGCCGCTGAGATCACGATGATCAGCGCGATCATCACGTAGCGCTCGAGGCGTTCGTCGCCGCCGTCGCGATTGCGTTCGCTCGTCGACACGACGCTTCAGATTAGCGATCGGCGCGGATCAAGCGGAGCCCGCGCGGGCCGAGCTACCGCCCGGCGCGCGCTAGCTACCGCTTACTTCGGATCTGCTCAGCGGTGACCGTTGAACTCAATCGCCTGCTGGAATGTCGGCCGGTTGGTCCAGCGCATCGTCGTACCGGGCAGCAGGCCGGGAGCAAAAGTGATCCGCTCACCGGGCGAGTGCCAGGTAGCTGGATCGGTGCGGCCGGTATCTGTCGCCAGCGTGTTCGCAGCGCTGTCGATCGCAGCCCAAAGAGCAGTCGAGCAGCTGGTCAGTGTTCCACCACTGCAGTACTGATCGCCCCACGGAGCTTTGACCTTGTCGCCAAGAATCATGCGCAGGCTCTTGTCCACGTACGAGTACCAGCCGCCGCCAAAGCTCGGCGTGCTGGAGTAGTTAATCCGGCTCCTCAGCGCGTCGGTCATGTCGCTGCCGAGCCTGCCTTCCATCGTGGCCCGGGCAATGCCGGCGTAAGCCTTATCCATCACGGCCGCGCCCGGCGCGTCGATCCCGTTGCTGAGGTCGCGGTCAAGCCGGTCCGAACCGGCTGCCAGCCAATCGTCAATCTGCGCGGCGGCAGCGGCGGCGAGCGGTGTTGGAGCACTCGTCTTGTCAAGCACGCGCTTAATTACCGGCCAGTTGAACGCGGCGCGAAGGTCACGCGTCGCCGCGCCATTCATCACGCCAACAACGTTGTTCAGCTTCGACTTCGCCGGGAAGCCAGTAAACATCTGGACCCGCTGCACTGCGCCTTCGTTGTAATTGCCGTCGGCGGCGCCCCACTTCGGCGCAGGCTTATTGTTCCAATTGAGGATGTAGCCAGACGGGGGATCTGCCTGATGGGGGTGCTGGTTCTGGCTGAGGAAACCCTTCCAGTCGTATGCGCCGGTGCCGAGCGTCGCGAGGCTTGGGTCGGTTCCCTTGGCACGAATCGGCAGCAGACCGGAGGAGAAGAAAGCAATGTGCTTTTGCTCCGCGTAATGAATGTTGAAGGTCGTCTCAAGCTCGTTGGCGACCTTAAAGAACGACTTCGGTGAGGTTGGCTTGTTCTCGTTCATGTGCTTGAAGAACAGCGCCGACACCGGTTCGCGGCCGCGCGTCGCGCGCTTCGTCGCAATCGCGTAGGGCTTGCCACCAACTGTGACGGTGCCACCGATCGGACCGTGAACCGACTGGTTGAAGATCAGCGAACGAGCTGGCTGACCGCCACCTGCTCCCAGCACACCTGCGTCAAAGCGCTTCATCGCAACGCACTTACCCTTGTAGGTGTAGTGGGTTGAGGTACGGGTAGCAGCGCCGCCGCCAGGCTCGCAGAGCTGCTCGAGGAAGACGTCGGTGTTGTCGTTACTGGCGCTTGTGAGCGACCAAGCAAAGTCCTTGCCGCGGCCCAGCAGCACATAAGGCATCGTCGGAGGCGCGGCGCCCATAACGTCGATCCCCGGGCCGTGGATCTCAACCTGCATCACGATCTCGGGGTAGTAGTAACCGAGCTGCGGGCCCATCACGGCGAGCGCGTTGCCACTGGAAGACTTCTGCGGCGAAACCAGCAGCGCGTTTGAGGCCATCCGCTGGTTCGCGGCCGTCGCCGCCAACGTGTTTGCAGCGGTCGCTGTGCGCGAACCAACGTCAACGAGTGGTGAGCCGGGCGTGGCGCCGGTCGGAACTAAGTTGTAGGGGAAAGACTTCGGGATTGAGGTAGTCGCGTCAGGATCATTTACTTGATGAACCTCGCGATAAATCCGCGTACCAACGGCGGCGCCGAACTTGGCCTGCAGCTGATTGAGGAAGATTGAGCTGTCAACGCCGCCGCCGCCGCCGTTACCGAAGATCGAGCCAATAAAGGCGAAGGCAGCGATCGCCTCGGTCAGGCCAGCGCGCGGCATCCGGTCTTCAGGCTCGAGCTCGCGCATGTTGAAGGCGTTTACGCCGTCGGCCCAGCACTTGAAGTCGGACAGCACTTCCTTGCCCTCCTTGCCGTACTTAGTCATCAGCTTCGCTTGGTCAGCGACAAACTTCTTCGCCGCAGCCGAAGGCTTAAAGTCGCGGCCTGAGGTGACGAGGCCGAAAGCGTTGATGCCGGGAATGTCGAGTGTCGCAGCGAACGCCGGTCCAAGGCCAAGACGCAGCAGTAGGCCGCGATCCTTCGCCGCCACATAGCCCATGCCGAACGAAACATCGCAGCGCGTGGTGCCATAGATGTGCGGGATGCCATCGGCGCCGCGCACAATTCGCAGCCCTTTGCGCCCCGTGTTTTCAGTCTTGACGATCTTGCCCGCAACGCCAAACTTCTCGGAGAGGAACTTGCTCTTGAGGTCGGCGGCGCTTACGTCACCGCGCAGTGGCGTGAGCGCGTCGTAGAGAGCCGCTTGGTCGGTTGAGTTGGCTGTCGTTGGCAGATTGCCGTCGGCTCCAGGTGTGAGCACCTGGAAGGCTTGGCCAGCAAAGTCGGTCCGAGCCGACGCAGCGGCCGGCAGCAGGACGAGCGCACTGAGCGCACAGCAGGTACCCATCAGCAGACGATTCACGTTCTCTCCCCTTGTTGCTTTTAAAAAGGCCGCTGGATGCAACGGCCGGAGGGAAACCTACAGCAAAGAGCCCGGCCCGCGTAGCAGTTGGCTCGCGGCCGGCGCCATCAAGCGCGGCGACTGCTCTTCTGCGCCGTGCCGAAGACCTTGTCCCAATAGGGCGCGCTGACGCCGTAGCCGCGGTCGTGGTCTTGGAAATGGTGGCGCATGTGCAGCTCGCGTAGCTTGCGGCCAACCGCCGTTGACGGGCGACGATGGTGGAGGTAATAGTGCGTCATGTCGTAAGTCAGATAGCCGATGAAGAACCCAGCGCTGAGCATGCAGGCCTGCGAAAACGGCAGCGCCAGCTGAAAGGCGGCGACAAAAATCAGTCCGAGCGGAATCGAAGCCGACGGCGGCATCACGAGCCTCATTGGATCGTTCGGATGGTCGTGGTGGACGCCGTGGATCATCCAGTGGAGCCGCGCGCCCAGCGGATGATCGGGCTCAAAGTGGAAGACGACGCGGTGAAGCCAGTACTCGGTCAAGGTCCACACCGCGTATCCGCCGATCGCCCAAAGGATCGCTTGCCAGAAAACTATTTCGCGTAGCCCAAGAATTGTGAAAGCGACGATCACGGGAACAAAGATCACCGGCACGACGGCTACGTGGACCCGCGTGAAGCGATCAAGCCACGAGTTTGGAAACATTGCCGGCGAAGCCTTCAGCAGCTCCTGCCGAGGGAGTTCAGCTGAATCAGTGTGGATCGCCGTTTGAGCGTCGGTCATCGTGTATTTTTTAGCACAGTTGGCGGCTCTATTACAGACTCACAGCTTTAGTTTGAGCCTCTATTTAGTTCGGTCCAGCCAGCGCGAGTAGCGCGGCGCCGAGCGCGCCGCCATCGTCGCCGAGCTCGGTCGCAAGCAGCGCCGGTGGCGCCTCCTTGCGGAAGAGGTGTTTGGCCGTCTCAGTTTCGAACTGGGCTTTGCGATCGCTGAAGAAGCGCTCACCCATCCCGCCACCGATCACGACGGCCGGGAGGTCGAGCAGGTTGACGGCTGAACCGATTCCCGCGCAGATCGCGGCGATCGCGCGGTCGACGGCCTTGGCGGCAAGCTTGTCGTCATTGCGAACCCCCTTCGCCCAGATGCCGCTGGTGAATGATTCGCGCTCGCGATGCTTCATGATCTTCACGAGGTCGGTTTTCTTGCCTTTCTTGCGCTGCTTGCGCACCCAGGCCTCCATGTCGCGGCGACCGGCGTAAGCCTCGACGCAGCCGCGATTGCCGCAGCCGCACTTAGCGCCGCCAAGTTCGATCACCATGTGGCCAAATTCGCCGGCGTAACCGCGGCCGTCCCACTGACGGCGGTCAAGCACCAGGCCGCCCCCGACGCCTGTACCCCACCAGACGCCGAGCAGGGCGTCGTAGGGGCGGCCCGCGCCGAGCTTGTACTCAGCGTTGACTGCCACGCTTACGTCATTACCAAGGCGCACCGGAAGATTGCCGAAGCGCTGCGAGAGAACGCCGCCGAGCGGGAAGGGCTCAATCCAATCCGGCAGGTTGCTGGCGTTGGCGACCGTTCCTGAAGCCTGATCGACCGAGCCGGGCGAGCCCACGCCGATTCCTTTGAGGTGCTGCGCGTCGGCGCCGGCCTGACCGAGCGCGTCGTCGATGTTCGTTGCAATCTGGTCGGCTACGGCCTGCGGGCCGCCTTCGTGCGGGGTTGCCGCGCGCGAGCGGGCAAGGATCTTGTTGTTGCCGTCAACGATCACGACGAGGATCTTTGTGCCGCCGAGGTCAACGCCAGCGCGTAGCTCGCCAAGCGCGCCAACCGGGGCTGGCGTGGTCGTGGCGGCGGGCGCAGGAACGCCAGCGGCGCTGGCGGTTGAATCATTTGCTCGGGAACGTCGTCGCAGTGGCATTTATTAGGCCTTTCCGTAGACAGGGATATGGGCACCGCTTGTGGCGGCAAAATCTGGGCTGCAGAGATCGAAGATTGTGGCACCGATCTGCGCTGCTGTCACCCAATCGGCTGGATCGGCATTAGGCATTGCAGCTCGGTTTCCTGGCGTGTCGATCGTTGAGGGCAGCACAGCGTTGGTGCGGATGCCGTCGTGGTGGTACTCAACGTGGAGCGCATCAACCAGTCCGAGCACCGCCCGCTTGGCCGTTGCGTAGGCAGCGCCGCCGGAGAACGGTTCTAGTGCGGTCCGCGAGGAAACGCAAACAATCGCGCCCTCACCGGCGCTAAGCATCGCCGGAATTCCAGCGGCCGTCACGAGCCAGGTCGGAGTGAGGTTGATCCGCAGCTGCCCCTCGAGTTCGGTGAGGCTCGTTTCATGCAAGCGCCCGCCGGCCGCGAAACCACCAACGAGGTTGACGACGGCGCGCAGATCGGGACCAGCCTCAGCCGCGAGCGCGGCAGCGGCCTGCTCGTCAAAAAGGTCGGCTTGAACGAGCACGAGATTGTCGCTGCGTTCAACGCGCTCAAGTTCAGCTTCGTTGACCCAAGGGACGATTACGCGCCAACCGCCAGCGACGAACCGTGCGACAACGCCGGCGCCAAGGCCGCCAGTTCCGCCAGTGATGATCGCTGTCTGCTGCATCTGTCAGTTATCTCCAGCTCGTAACGACCACAACCCTATGCGAATTGCCTCTCTCCCGTCCGAAACTCGCCCTACCGTTGCCGAGGTGCTGCTAAGCGAATACAGCGACGGTGACGACCTCGATCAGGTGCTGCTGGTTCGCAGCGCAGAGTTGCGCGAAAAGAAAGCCGGGGGCTCGTTCCTGCGCCTCGTCTTCGGTGACCGCAGCGGGTCGCTGACGGGAATGGTTTGGGAAAACTACGACGAGGCGCTCGAGCTCTGCAAGCCGGGCTCCCCCGTCCGCGTCCGCGCGCGCTTTGAAGTCAACCCCAAGTACGGCCCGCAGCTGAAGCTCCATGACCTGCTGGAGGCTGAAGCTGGGAGCTACGACGAGGCCGAGCTAGTTGATGGCCCGCCGCGCAACATGGCAACGATGGAAGCCGACCTGCGCGAACTTGCCGCGACCGTTCAAGACCCATTCCTGCAGCAACTCTTGGATCGAATCATCGGCCCGAACGCGCCGACCTGGGAGCGCTACCGCGACGCGCCGGCAGCAAAGTACTTCCATCAGGCTTACGCACATGGCCTGCTCGAGCATTCCTTGACCGTTGCGCAGGCAGTCAGCGCGAGCAGCGCGATCTTCCCCGGCATTAACCGCGACATTGCGGTTACCGGAGCGTTATTGCACGACGTCGGCAAGCTGCAGGCCTACGGAGAACTCAACGGCATCATCGACCTGACCGACGCCGGCCGCCTGCAAGGCGAAATTCCGCTCGGCTACGCGCTGGTGCGCGGTCAGATCGATGAGATTCCTGGCTTCCCGCCTGACCTGGCCGCCGCGATTACGCACATCATCCTCAGCCATCACGGCTCGCTCGAGCACGGCAGCCCGGTCGTTCCCGCCACGCGTGAAGCGACGCTCGTCCACATGATCGACAACCTCGGCGGCCGGCTCGGAAGCTTCGACCGGATTGAAAAAGAGTTGGCGCCGGGAGCGCAGTGGTCGAGCTTTGACCGCGCGCTGGGCGGCGGAGCGTACTTTGGCCCGCGCAGCTCTGAAGAGCCTCGCCGCGCCGCCGCCTGAGCTGTCGGCGCTCACCAAATCGCGCAAAATGGACGCAAACTGCGGGCAAACCTGGCTACCCAGCGACAGCTACCGCCGACGGTCAATAGGGTGACGCGCTGATGGCAAAGGACACAGAAAAGCTGATCCGCCAGCTCTCGCTGATCTCATACCTGATGGCTGAGCGCCGCCCGGTAACGGCGCTTGAGATTCGCCGCGACGTTGAGGGCTACAGCGGCATGAACGAAGACGCCTTCGCGCGCCGCTTCTACGCCGACCGCGCCGAACTCGATTCGCTCGGCATTAAACTAACCGTCGATCGCCCTGCCGACGGAGCCGCCGAGCAGGAGAACTACTCGCTGCGGCCAGAAAACTTCCACCTGCCGGCAATCGAGTTCACCGATGACGAGCTGGCAGGGCTGCAGTTTGCGCTCAGCTTGCTCGACGGCGAGTTCGCTTACGCTGAGCCGCTGCGCCTTGCGCTACAGCAGATCACGTGGGGGCGCCCGAGCCCGCTCGAGGCGCCAGACCAGCGCTCGCTAGCGCTTGGGATCACGGCGTCTGCCGGCGGCCACGAGCTCTCCGGCCGGCTGGCGAAGATCGAAACGGCGATCTTCCGCCACAAGACGATCACGTTTGATTACTTCACGATCGCCCGCGACGAAGTTGGCTCACGCAAGGTTGACCCCTACCACCTTCTCTTCCGCGGTGGCCAGTTTTATCTGCTCGGCTACTGCCACGATCGTGAAGCGATCCGCGTATTCCGCCTGACGCGGATCCAAGGCAAGGTCGCCTACGCAACTAAGGCCGAGCACGACTTCAAGCGGCCGGTCGACTTCGATCCTCGCTCTTACGCGAAGCGCGCCGATTGGCAGTTCGGTGAGGAGCAGGGCGTGGCCGAAATTCTCGTCTCCGAACGGCTCGCCTGGCAGGTTGAGCGCCACTTCGGCCGCTTCGGTGAGATCCGCAAGGCTGACAGCGAGAACGAAATGCTCTTCTCAACTCCCTACGCCTCATCACGGATGGTCATCTCTTTCGTGCTCGGGCTCGGCGAGCACGCCCGCATCGCCGGACCGCCAGAGCTCGTCGCCGAGACCGAGGAACGGATCGCTCTGATCCAGGAGCGCCACGATGGGGAGATCGAGATCGCCGACGTTCTTGCGCGCACGGCGACCGACGGCGAAGATGGCGACGAAGTTGAAGAGGTCGACACCCGCCCCGACGTCGCGATCCGCCCCGAGCGCTTCGCGCGCCTTGTAACACTTGCGTCGATTTTGATCAGCTCCGGCCGCGCCGGCACAACGCTGCAAGCAACCGACGTCTGCGAGAGGGTTCAGATCACGCGCGAGGAGCTGGCTGAGGACATTGCTGTGCTCAACGTCGTCAACTTCGGCGGCGGCTCGTACGTGCTTTACGCCGAGCTGGCCGAAGACGGAACGATTGAAGTTGATCCTGAGCCTTACGCCGACAATTTCGACCGCCCTGCGCGGCTGCTGCCTGTAGAAGCGAAGGCGCTGATCGCGGCGATCGACCTGATCGGTGACCACATGCCGGAAGGAACGCTGACCAGCGCGCGCGAGAAGATCGTCGACGCGCTCGGAGCCGACCCGCTTGAGCAAGGGCTGCAGGTTGCCGACGGCGGAGCCGATGATTCGCAGGTTGCGCGCGTCGTCTCAAAAGCGATCTCGGCAGGGAAGATGCTCAAGCTCGATTACTACAAGCCAAATGAGGATGAATTCACCGAGCGAGTGGTAGAGCCGTACGCGCTCGTCAACGGTCGCGAGGGCTGGTACGTCGCCTCGTTTGATCCAGAGCGCGATGATGTTCGCCACTTCCGCCTTGACCGTGTTCGTCATGCCTCGGTCAGCCGCAAGCAGTTCAAGCGTCGCCCGGAGGTCAACCCATCGGCCGACGTTGAGGGCTGGCCGAAGACCGGCGAGCTGCCAGCATCGAACACGGCGCTAATTTGGATTTCGCCGGAGCGCGCTCGCTGGGCGCGCGAAGACAGCACCGTCGTCGACGAGCTCGCCGATGGTTCGGTGCTGATTGAGATGACCTACGCTGGCCGCGACTGGCTGGTACGCGAAGTGCTCAAAGAGGCCGGCGACGCCGCCGTGATTAAGCCGGTCGCGGCGCGCAAGGCAGTGCTCAGCGCCGTCCGTAAGCTGCGCACAGCCGCGCGGGCGTAAGCTTTTCTTGATGCCAAGCCGCCGCGAGCAGATCCGCATGAGTGAGGAGGAGGTCGTTGCCTTCCTTGGCGAAGAGAAGACGATGATCTGCGCGACAAACGGTGTGAGCGGTTGGCCGCACCTGATGCCGCTCTGGTTCGTCGTCCGCAGCAGCGGCCCTGAGCGAGCACCGGAGCTGTGGGCTTGGACATTCGCCAAATCGCAGAAGACGAAGAACCTTGAGCGCGACGCGCGGGCATCAGTTCAGGTTGAGGCCGGCGAGGAGTACCCAGTATTGCGCGGAGTGATGTTCGAGACCGAGGTAGTGATTCACCGCGAAGTTGACGACGTGCTTGCGCTAGGGATGGAGATCTTCGCGCGCTACACGCCGGGGCTCGAGGAGGGCCTTAGCGACGAGGTAACGCAGATGATTCGTGGGCAGGCAGCCAAGCGCGTTGCCTTCCAGTTTGTCGAGACGCGGCGCGTCAGCTGGGACCACCGCAAGCTCGGCGGCGTTTATTAGGCCCGTGCGCGGGTAGCCTGCGATTAATGGAACAGCTCAAGGGCCTAATTCTTTCTGGCGGCAAAGGCACGCGCCTGCAGCCGATTACTTTCACTAGCGCCAAGCAGCTGGTGCCGGTAGCCAACCGCCCGGTGCTCTTCTACGGCATTGACGCCATGGCCAGCGCTGGAATTAAAGAGATTGGGATCATCATCGCGCCGGAAACCGGCGACGAGATCCGCGAGATGGTTGGTGACGGTGAGCAGTTCGGAGCGAACGTAACTTTCATTGAGCAGGACGAGCCGGCCGGGCTTGCCCACGCGGTGCTAACGGCCGAGCAGTTTCTGGGCGGCGACCCGTTCGTGATGTATCTCGGCGACAACCTGCTGCAAGGCGGGATCAGCGACCTGGTCGAAGCATTCCGTTCCAGCAGCCCCGAGGCGCTGATCCTGCTCACTCCCGTCTCCGACCCAGAGAACTACGGCGTCGCCGAGCTCGATGGCGACCGCGTTGTCAGCCTGCAAGAGAAGCCGCCTCAGCCGAAGACCGACCTAGCCCTCGTAGGCGTCTACATGTTCACGGCGGGTATCCACGACGCGGCGCGGGCGATTAAGCCGTCGGCTCGCGGCGAGCTTGAGATCACCGACGCGATTCAGTACCTCGTCGACGAGGGCAAGCGCGTCGAGCCGCACATCGTTCAGGGCTGGTGGAAGGACACTGGCCGGCTTGAGGACATGCTGGAGGCCAACCGGCTGGTGCTCGACACCGCCGAGCGTCGGCTCGACGGTGAACTAATTGACTCAACCTGCGAGGGACGCGTGATCGTTGAGGCTGGCGCAGTGCTGGAGCGCTCCACCGTGCGTGGCCCGGCCGTGATTGGCGCTGGCGCGCGACTGATAGACGCCTACGTTGGCCCCTACTCGGCGATCGGCGAGCGCTGCGTAATTGAGCGCGCCGAGGTGGAAAACTCGATCATGCTTGAAGGCAGCTCGGTCACCGATCTTGGCGCCCGCGTGGAATCGTCGCTGCTGGGACGCGACGTGACGATCGCCCGCTCCGAAGGTCAGCCGTCGGCCTACCGCTTCCTCGTGGGAGACCGCTCTGACATAGGGGTTGTCTGACGTTGCAGAAGATTCTCGTCACCGGCGCCAAAGGAATGCTTGGCCAAGCGGTGCTCGCAGCGGCCGAGCAGGCCTCGCAGACAACGCTCGCTCTGGGCCGCGGCGAACTCGACATCACCGACGCGGCCGCTGTCAAAACAGCGGTCGAGCAGTTCGAACCCGACGCACTAATCAACTGCGCCGCCTGGACCGACGTTGACGGAGCCGAAAGCGAAGAGGCCGCCGCAACTGAGGTAAATGCTGCTGGCGCGGCAAACCTCGCCGCATCATGCGCGGCAAGCGGCGTGCGCCTCGTGCACGTATCAACCGACTATGTTTTTGACGGCTGCGCGACGGAGCCGTATGTCGAATCCGCCCCGGTAAGCCCTCAGTCGGCCTACGGCCGCAGCAAGCTGGCCGGTGAACGGGCAATTGAGGCGGCCGGCGGCGACTTCGCGATCATCCGCGCCGCTTGGCTCTTCGGCGCTGGCGGCCGCAACTTTGTTGACACGATCCTGCGGCTCGGCCGCGAGCGCGAGCAGATTGAGGTCGTCACCGACCAGATCGGCTGCCCAACTTGGAGCGGTAACCTCGCCCCCGCGCTGTTAGCCAGCGCCGGGGCTAGGCAAACCGGCATCTTCCACGCCGCTGGCGGCGGTCGTTGCAGCTGGTTTGAGTTGGCTAGCGAAACCGTCTCGCTCGCTGGCCTAGCCTGCGAGCTGCAGCCAACGACAACCGAGTCGTTCCCCCGCCCCGCGCCGCGCCCAGCCTTTAGCGTTCTCGCCAGCGAGCGTGGCGACGAAGCAGTACTGCTGCCAGACTGGCACGAAGGGCTCCGTGGCTACTTGGCCGCAGCGGGCGTAATCGACTCGGCCGCAAGCGCGGCGCAAGGTAATTAAGTGAAACTTCTCGTCTGCGGCGGCGCAGGATTTATCGGCTCCAACTTCGTCCGCGCGCGCGTCAACGAGCACGGCGACGAAGTGACGGTGCTCGACAAGCTGACCTACGCCGGCCGCAAGGAAAACCTGCAGGACGCTGAGCACCGCTTCGTCCACGGCGCGATTGAGGATCCAGCCGCCGTTGCCGACGCAATCAGCGGCGCCGAAGCAGTCGTCAACTTCGCCGCCGAAACGCACGTTGATCGCTCAATCTCCCAGCCGGACGCCTTTGTTCGCACGCACGCGCTGGGAACCTTCGTTCTGCTTGAGGCTGCGCGCGAGCATTCGCTGCGCTATCTCCAAGTGTCAACCGACGAGGTTTACGGCTCGATCGAATCAGGCTCGTTCACCGAAGAGAGCCCGCTCGAGCCGTCATCGCCTTACAGCGCGACTAAGACCGGCGCCGACCTGCTGGTGCAGTCCTACAGCCGCACCTTCAATCTTGAAACGCTGATCTGCCGTGGCTCAAACAACTACGGCCCCTACCAGTACCCGGAGAAACTGATCCCGCTAATGATCCTCAACGCGATCCATGGTGACCAGCTACCGGTTTATGGCGACGGGCAGCAGGTCCGCAACTGGCTCCACGTGAGCGACTTCTGCTCCGGCATTGGCCACGTCCTTGCCCACGGCGCTAGCGGCGAGGTTTACAACGTTGGCGGCCCCGACGAGTGCGTCAACCTAGAGGTCGTCGAGCGGATTATCGCGCTAACCGGCGCCGACAAATCGCTGCTGACGTACGTCAATGACCGCCCCGGCCATGATCGCCGCTACTCGCTCGGTTCGGAGAAAGTCAAGGCGCTTGGCTGGAAAGCGAAGGTTCGTTTTGACGAGGGACTTTCCGAAACTGTTGCCTGGTACCAAGAGAACGCTTGGTGGTGGCAGCCGATCCGCTCCGGTGAGTACCGCGAGTATTACGAGCGCCAGTACGGCAGCTCGCTGGGCTAGCCGAAGCTGGCAATCTGCCAGCGCTTGCCGCTGCGGATTAGCGTGAAGCTGTCGGGCTTCGTTGACTTTTCGCCGGTCTTGGCGCTCATAGTCGCCGTCGCTTTGTCCTTGTTCTTCGCGTCGATCGTCACCTTCGTGACCGTCAAATCGGCGTCATCGGTCGCTTTCATTGCTGCCGTCACCGAACCTGCGCAGCTGGCGCTGGGGTATTTCGCAGCGATCTGCTTAGCCAGCTTTGGCGTGATCAGCGAGCTGCAAATCTTTGCGCCATTGTGAGCCGCGGCGGTGGTTTGAAAATCTTCAACTGCGTTGGCGATCAGGCGCTCGTCGCCGGAGTAGTTCTCAGCTGAGCTGGTCGTTTTTGTGCCTCCCTGGGCACAGCCAGCTAGGGCAGCAAGAACAAGTAGCGCGGCGGAGCAGGATAAAAAACGCATTGGAGTGGAGCCTACCGCTGCGATCCCATTTCAGGGCAGCTTCTTGCCGGGATTCATCAAGTTCTTGGGATCAAGCGCCTGCTTGATTGCCTCCTGTGCGCGCACCGCTGGCTCACCCCACTGCCTGTTAAGCCAGCCGTTTTTTGCCAGGCCAACGCCGTGCTCACCGCTGATAGTCCCTCCCAGTTCGATCGCCATCGCCAGCAGGTCGTCGCCGGCTGCCTTGGCGCGGCGCACGGCGAGTTCGTCGTTGGGATCAAACATGAAAGTGGAATGCAAATTGCCGTCGCCGGCGTGCCCGAAAGAGCAAGCAGCAACGCCGTGACGCTCGCCTATTTCGACCGTCCGTTCGATCGCGTCTGCCAAACGATCTAGCGGAACAGCTATGTCGTCGGAAATTTTTGAGCCGAGGTGATTGCTAACGCTCGTCCCAAGACCTTCGCGCCAGCGCCACAATTCGGCTGAATCGTCCGGCGCCAGCGGCGCGGCCAGCGCCCCTTCGCGGAGCGCTTCGCAGAGCGCATCGCGGTCGGCCTCGCCGCTGTCGCAGTCGACGATTAAGACAAACCCAGTGCGGGCCGGAATTTCGCCAGGAAAACCGCCGCCGGTGATCTCTAATGTTGCCCGATCGAGGTACTCGATAGCCGCGGCTACTGGCCCAGCGGCCATCACGCGCTCAATCGCCTCGCAGCCCGTTGCAGCGCTCGCGTAAAGCGCTGCGAGCGGCCGTGATCTGCCGGGAGTGGGAATTAGGCGCAACGAAACCGAGGTAATAACGCCCAAGGTTCCCTCGCTGCCCGTGAGCAGCGCGGCGAGGTCGTACCCAGCTACGTCTTTTCGGAAAGGCCCTCCTACGCGGATCAATTCACCCGGCGCTATCACGGCCTCAACGCCGGTAACCCAATCGCCCGTCACTCCGTACTTAAAGCAGTGTGGTCCGCCCGCGTTGGTGGCTACATTCCCGCCAATCAGCGACTGCTCAGGCGCGCCCGGGTCGGGCGGAAAGTAAAGCCCATTTTCAAGCGCTAGTCGGTGAACGGTCGCAGTCGTCACGCCGGCCTCAACTTCAATCCGCCACTGCAGCGGCTCAAAGCTACGCACCGAGTTCAGCCGTTCCAGACCGAGCACGATGCCTGCCCCCAGCGGTACTGCTCCTCCAGCCCAACCGCTGCCGCCACCGCGCGGCGTGATCGGAACATCGTTTGAATAGCACCATGCAACAACTTCGGCTACTTGCTCGGCGCTACCGGGCAGCACGACAAGGTCGGCCGAACCATCGGCCGCGAAAATTGTTTCGTCGGCGGTATAAACAGAGTCGTTGCCGGGGCGAATGTTGTCTTCGCCAACGATCTTTGCGAGCGCCTGTTTCATGGTGGCAAAGGTACCGCTCAGGCGGCAGGCGCCGCAGCAGGCGCGGCGAACAATTAAGCGTGCCCTACCCGTTAGCCACAATTACGTCGAAGCGGAGCCGAGGATGCCGCAGCTAAGCCGCGGGCGCGCTGGCGTCGAGGGACGGCCGAAGCGAGTCGGCCACAAGGGCGCCGACGCGCTCGCCCAAGGCAATACTGCGGCCAGTTTTGACGCTGCGCTGGAAGCTGGCGTCGACATGATTGAGTTTGACGTTCTCCCGCAGCGGCTCGACGGCAGTGGCGAGCTGCGGCTTGCGCACGACTTCAAGGACGCGCGTGAGCGCACGCCGCTAACGCTCGATGAGGGGCTCCAGCACCTCGCGCAGTCCCGGTTTTCCCAGATTCAGCTGGACGTCGACATGAAACTTCAGGGCTACGAACAGCGAACAGTTGACGCGCTGCGCAACCACGGCCTTGCCGAGCGTTCGCTGATCTCAACGATGGAGAAGCCGAGCTTGACGCTGCTGCGCAAGATCGCGCCGCAGGTCACGATCGGCTGGTCCTTCCCGCGCGCGCACCGCGACCTGACCGAGCATCGCTTTTACCGCTGGCCTGCCTACGCCGCAATCGCCTTCTACCGAATTTGGCTTCCGCGGATGGCAGCGAAGGCGATCAGCGAAGGGCGCGTTGACGCTTTGATGTGCCACTGGGCTTTTGTAACGCCAAGGCTTGCAGGCGCGGTGCGCGAAGCAGGTGGCGAGCTTTACGTTTGGACAGTCGACGACGCCAAACAGATTGAGCAGTTCGAAAGGCTTGGAATTGCCGGCGTGATCAGCAACGATCCATACCTTTTCGCCCGCCCATAGGTAGCCTCTCCAGCGATGAGCGAGGAGACCTACACCCTGCTTCAGGCCGTGCCCGTTTTCGAGACGCTCGGGGACGCCGACCTCCACCGCGTTGCCGAGGTTGTCGTTACGCGCCGCTTCCCCGGCGGCCAGGTGATCTTCCGCGAAGGTGACGCCAGCAACACTTGTTACGTGCTGCGCAGCGGCCACGCCCGCGCGATCCGTGAGCACCCGGACGGGCGCACGATCACGCTGACCCACTTCGGCCCGGGCGACATCTTCGGTGAGCTGGCAATGTTCGACGACGAAGTCCGTTCGGCAACGGTTGAAACTCTCGACGACGTTGAGCTGGTCGCAATTCCTGGCCGTGACATGCGGCGGCTGATGAACGAGCACGCCGCGATCGCCAGCAAGCTCGTTGTTTCGCTTGGCAGGCGAATGAGGATCGCCAACGAGCGGCTCACGCGGCAATCCTTCCAAACCGTCCAAAGCCGCGTCGCGATTGTGCTCGGAGACCTCGTAACCCAGGCGCGGCTGGAAAGCGCGACGGCAGCTGAAGGCGGCGAGGTCGAACTGATCATCACCCAGGCTGACATCGCGCAGCTCGCGGGCTGCTCGCGTGAGTCGGCTAGCCGCTTCCTCAACACGCTCGCAAACTCGGGGGCGATCAAACAAGGGCGAGGCCGAATCAAGGTGATTGACACCGACGTGCTGACCGGCTTCATCTACTAACCGCTGAGCGCCTAACGCGGACGCGGTCAGCCGTGTAGTCTTCGCCGCGCGATGCAGGTACTTAACTTCTATTCGACGATCTTCGCTGACCAGCTTCGCCGTGGCCGTAAGACGGCCACAATTCGGCTCGGCGACAAGAGCCACAAGTACCGCAAGAACCAGGCTGTGCTTGTGACGATCGGTTATCAGTTCTCACCGCGCGAGAAGATTTTCGAAGCCGTGATCGACCAGGTTGACGTGAAGCGCGTGCGCGACCTTTCTCCGCGCGATATTGAGCACGACAACCCTGAGCTGCGGCGCCACGAGGATTTGATCCACTTTCTTGAGCAGATCTATGGCCAGCCGGTGACGATGGAGGACATTGTCACGGTTGTTCGCTTCTCGCAGATCGTCGAGAATCCGCAGGCCTTCACCGATGCCCGGCTTGGCATCGGTGGCGCGCAGAACTAAGGCGCTATCATCTTTCGCAGCGACTTTGGCACTCGCAACTGATGAGTGCCAAAAGCGCCGGGCAAAAGCCCTTAAACGTTCGTAAATAGCGCAACCACCGGAGGCATGTGAAATGAATTTGAAGCCGCTGGGTGATCGAGTGATCGTCCGCGCCATCGACGAGGAGGAGACGACCGCTAGCGGCCTGCTGCTCCCCGACACGGCAAAAGAGAAGCCCCAGAAAGGCGAGATCGTCGCCGCTGGAACAGGTCGTTGGGATGAGGACGGCGAAAAGCGCGTCCCGCTTGACGTAAGCAAGGGAGACGTCGTGCTTTACAGCAAATACGGCGGCACCGACATCAAAGTTGACGGCGAGGATCTCCTCGTACTGCGCGAGAGCGACATTCTCGCGATCGTTGAATCTTAGGCCCAAAGGAGAACTGAATAAATGGCTAAGGAATTGAAGTTTGACGCGGACGCACGCAAGGCTCTAGAGGCCGGCGTGGATGCCGTTGCTAACGCAGTCAAAGTGACGCTCGGTCCGAAAGGCCGTTACGTCGTGATTGACAAACGCTTCGGCGCCCCGACGATCACCAACGACGGCGTCACAATCGCTCGTGAAATTGACGTTGAGGACCCATTTGAGAACCAGGGTGCTCAGCTCGTCAAAGAGGTTGCCACGGCGACCAACGACGTTGCCGGCGACGGCACGACGACAGCGACCGTTCTGGCTCAGGCAATTGTTCGCCAAGGGCTTAAGAACGTAACTGCCGGTGCTCAGCCGCTCGCTCTCAAGCGCGGGATTGAGGCCGCCGTCGACGAGATTGTCGAAGGTATCGGCAAGCAGTCGAAGGAAGTCACCGGCAAGGATCAGATCGCTCGCGTAGCGACAATTTCAGCTGGCGACGAGGAGATCGGCGACGTCATCGCTGACGCGATCGAGAAGGTCGGCAAGGACGGCGTTGTAAACGTCGAAGAAGGCCAAACGTTCGGCATGGACCTCGAGTTCACTGAGGGAATGCAGTTCGATAAGGGCTACATCTCGCCCTACATGGTCACCGACCAAGACCGCATGGAGGCTGTGCTGGACGACGCCTACGTGCTGATCGCTAACCAGAAGATCGGTTCAGTGCGTGACGTGCTGCCGGTGCTCGAGCAAGTGATGCAGTCCGGTAAGGCGCTGCTGATCATTGCCGAGGACGTCGAGGGTGAAGCTCTCGCCACTTTGGTTGTCAACAAGCTGCGCGGCACCTTCACCGGTGTTGCCGTCAAGGCGCCTGGCTTCGGTGACCGCCGTAAGCGGATGCTCGAAGACATCGCAATTCTCACCGGTGGCGAAGTAATCACCGAGGAGATGGGCCTAAAGCTCGAGAACACACAGATCTCGCAGCTCGGTCACGCACGCCGAATCGTCGTTTCCAAGGACACGACAACGATCGTTGATGGCGCTGGCGACAGCGCCGCGATTAAGGGCCGCGTTAACCAGATTAAAGCCGAGGTCGATAACACCGACTCCGATTTCGATCGTGAGAAGTTGCAAGAGCGGCTCGCGAAGCTCTCCGGTGGCGTAGCCGTCGTTAAGGTCGGCGCCGCAACCGAGACCGAAATGAAGGAGAAGAAGCACCGCGTTGAAGACGCCCTTCAGGCAACTCGCGCGGCGCTCGAAGAGGGGATCGTTCCCGGCGGCGGCGTAGCATTGCTGCAGGCCTCAAAGAACGTTGACCCTGCAAAGCTCGACGATGAAGACGAGCGCACAGGGGTCAAGATTGTCCTACGCGCCGTTGAGGAGCCGCTGCGCCAAATCGCCGAAAACTCAGGCCTTGAGGGCTCTGTAGTTGTCGCCGATGTGGCCAAGGCAAAGGCCGGTTTCGGCCTCAACGCCGCAACCGGCGAGATCGTTGATCTTGTCGCTGCTGGCGTGATTGATCCGGCGATGGTTACGCGCTCGGCGCTGCAGAACGCAGCCTCGATCGCGAAGAACATCCTGATCACAGAGGCGATCATTGCTGAGATGCCCGACGAGAATGCTGGCGGCGGAATGCCCGGTGGCATGCCCGACATGGGCGGCATGATGTAACCCACGCTTCAAGCGTGTGAAGTACCAAGGGCCCGGCGTTATGCCGGGCCCTTGTTCGTTGTGGGCCGCGGACCGGAGCGCAACGGCGCGCCCGCGCCACGGTTGCTACTTGACATTTCTGTAACAGGGAGCGTAGGTTCCTCGCAACTAATTCATTTACAGCTGCTGGCTTGGATGCCTGCGGCCCCTTAGGAGGGAATACATGAAGTTGAAAACACTGTTGGTTATGGCAGTCGCGGCGATTGGGGCACTTGCCCTTAGCGTTCCGGCTTTTGCCGCATCATCGTCCAATGGCGGCATTCCGTCGATCGACTCACAGCTAGGTCAGCTCAAGGCAGCTGGCAAAGCAGCCAAGTCTCGTGCTAACTCATCGAAGAGCCACACGAAACGAATCGACGGGGACATCAAGCGTCTCGGCGAAAACGTCAACGCGCTGCGCAAGGGTCAGGACGCGACAAACTGGAACGTCTCAAACCTCGCGGCAGCAGCAGTTTCGTCGCTTACGCAACTGCAGGCGGGCCTTGTCGGGCTAGCTGCCAGCTACATGAACTTCGAGTATGGAGTTG